>ERZ791611.260-NODE-260-length-57627-cov-41.345255_pt1 | contig 57627 bp, 47 predicted proteins | sample MGYA00510275_ERZ791611 | MGnify/ENA primary metagenome ERZ791611 (study PRJEB30046, sample SAMN00791912) | human gut metagenome | study: EMG produced TPA metagenomics assembly of the A metagenome-wide association study of gut microbiota in type 2...
GACTTGCAGCGACGGACCTCGGGACGCTCTTACACCACGTCTGCGCGCGCCACCGGGCATCGAGAGTATATGGGCCCTTGTCGGTCGATTGAATCGAGAGCAGGGTAAGACCATGCTCATCTCTAGCCATGATTTGGATGAGTTGGCATCGGTTGCAACAAGCTGCCTGTTTATTCATGACGGCGAACTGATAAAAAAGGAATCGATGGACGTCATAAGGGATGAGGCGTCGTCCCTAAAAGAGTATTACAGGCGCTTGATGAAGGTGGTCTCGCTATGAAGCGGGCGATCCATCCCATAAAGGCAGATATGATGCGTTTGCACAGGATATTTCCGGCGAAGTTTGGTCTTGCGCTTATGCTGGCGTTCGGCCTTCTCTTCGGCATCTTTCTAAAAAACGGAACAACGTTGCTCGCCTGTGGCAATAGCGTTTTTGGGGAGGATATTGGTTTCATCTGGAATGTAATCGATCCTTCTGCACCCGATGAGTCCCTTGTGCGCAGCGCTTTTGCCGGTACGTCTCTGTTCGTACCGCTCATCGTTTGCCTGGTGATTTTACAGGAGCGCGGCTATGAAGAGGGATACCGAATTTCTTTGGCAAGAGGTCTCAACCGCTTTTATGGGGCTCTAGCCCATGCATTTTCGTCTGCTTTAATAATTGGCGCAGCATATAGTGCGCTTTGCCTTCTTCTTTTTGCCATAGCCGTAACACGTGGAGGGCAAAACTACGTGCATGGCATGCTGGCTGCATTTTTGCCTGCAATGATAGTCAACGCCGTATTGGTGATATCGGTTGCGCTGGAGACGGTGACCATCTATCGGATTACGGGCAGCGCTGTATTGAGCGGGGCTGCAATAATAATTGGATTTGTCATGAGCCTGACGCTCTACGGAACCTTCCTTCAGGTGCCTACACCATCCTTGCGATGGATCTTCCTCCTTCCGGGGCCGTACCTTGGAGTCGGATGTGCCCTTGGGTATAGCGATATGGGGCAGCTGACGCTTCTGGGATATGGCGCGGAAGCCAGCTGTCTATCGGTATTGATTTACGCTCTCGTGAGCTTTCGTGCTGGGGGTGTGGTCAATGGCTCGTCAGACTAGAAGATTCCTTCAGTCAGAATTGAAGCATGTGAGCAAATGGACGTACGCCTTAATCCTGGTAATTTATGCGTGCATGGTGGTATTGCAGATTAATTCTTTCCCGATGTGGTTCTGTAGCCTCCGTGAGAACAGTTTCTTGGGCTTTTTCCCAGACCCGACGCTTCGGCTATCGGCGGAGGATGTCCTTCTATTTGGTAATGCAGAGGTTTTTCGCGGTCTGCTGTTCAACGTAGCCCCGTTGGCTCATGCATTGTTCTTTCCGTTCATCGCGACTTGCATTGTGCCGCGCTTTGTCAGTTCGGGCTTTATTGAGGAACCGTGGGGGTTGTCGGAGGCTCGGGGAGGGAAGCGTGTGTGCGCTATCGTTGCGCGAGTGGTGCTGTCTTCTTTTGCCCTTTTGGGCGCGTTTATCCTGTCGAGTGTCGTTTTGTACTGCCTTAACTGCGCAATCGTTTTGGATGCTCAACAGTGTTTCAACCTGAATATGTTTTGCGATCGACTTCTTCTGGCGAGTGCGGTCTGCCTTGCATACGTGGTCTCTTGCGTGATCGTTGTTTCCTATTTTGGGTCCGGCTTCGGTCCGATTGGCATGCTGCTGCTTGTCAACGTCGTAGCGATCTACATACAGCTCTGGGCCAATTCCATGCTTCCGTTTCCGTCCTCGATGCTCATGTGGATTTGCGGCGTGACCCCGTTGGGGAATGGTCAATGCATTTCGATTTTAATTGACTGCCTCATAAACATAGCAAGCGTTTTTACCATTTGCTTTACTGTCGACCGATTGCGGTCGAGATTTCTCTGATTGTTTGTGAGGGATGATCATACCGAGCATACCAAATACAGCGGGGGCGGGCGCCGTGGCTGGTGCTCGCCCCCGCTGGCATAGGAGGATTTAACCTGTGCAGTTTTCCAGCTAGCGCGCCTGCTTAACCTTGGCCGCTGCCTCGACAAACGACTTCCACAGGTTAAAGTCGGTCTCGAGCGTTTGCCAGGTGTACTCGGGGTGCCATTGCACGCCCAGGCAGAACGGCTGGCCCTCGACCTCGATGCACTCGGGTACGCCATCGGTTGCCTTGGCAACCAGGCGCGTGCTCTTGCCCAGGCGGTCGACGCAGCAATGATGTGCGGAGTTGGTCTGGATGAGCCTGCGTCCGCCAAGTGCGCGCTCCAGCAGCGAGCCCGGCACGACTTCGACCGGGTGCACGGGGTCGTTGAGCACGTGGGTATGGCGCCACTGCGTGCGGCCCTCGCGCGCGCCCAGGCTCGGCACGTCCATGCACAGGGTGCCGCCGGTGGCGACATTGAGCAGCTGCGTGCCGCGGCAGGTGGTAAAGAGCGGCTTCTTGGCGCGAAGCACCTCGTTAACCAGCTTAAACTCAAAACGGTCGCGAATCTCGCAGCACAGCGTGGGATCGTAAGGACGCTCGTCGCCCCAGCGTTTGGGATTGACATCGGGGCCGCCGGGAATGGCGATGCCGTCGGCGATATCGACGTAATGACGGATAACCTCAATGTCCTCGGTGATGGACATCTGCAACGGCAGGCCGCCGGCGGCAAGGATAGCATCGACAAAGACACTGGCGATTTCCTCGTTGGGGGAGAGCGTCTCGCTTAAAAACGGCTTTGCTTCTTCCCAGCGCGGCGCGACGAGGATGAGCGGGCGGTCGGCGGGATCGACGTCGACGTGCGGGGTAAAGGACGATGAAGTGCGGGTTCCAATCATGGGCGTGGCTTTCGAATCCGGGTGGACATGGCGCAGGGGCGGCGCGGGGCAAACGCTGTTGATGAATTTGCCCGCGTGGCAATTGGGTTAGTGGCCCTTGATGGAGTTGAGGAAGTCCTGGGCGCGCTGGGTCTTGGGGTGGTCGAAGAACTCGTCGGGCGTGCCGGTTTCCACGATTTGGCCGTCGGCCATAAACACGACGCGGTCGGCCACGCGGCGGGCAAAGTTCATCTCGTGGGTGATGACGATCATCGTCATACCCTGCTGGGCCAGGCGAACCATGACCTCGAGCACCTCATTGATCATCTCGGGGTCAAGGGCGCTCGTGGGCTCGTCGAAGAGCATGGCCTTGGGCTGCATGGCGAGCGAACGGGCGATGGCGACGCGCTGCTGCTGGCCGCCCGAGAGCTGTGCAGGTACCTTATCGGCCTGTTCGGCAACGCCCACGCGGCTCAACAGATCCATGGCGTGCTCACGAGCCTCCTCCTTGGACACGCCCAGCACGTCGACCGGCCCCAGCATGACGTTTTGCAGCACCGTCATATGCGCAAACAGGTTGAACTGCTGAAACACCATGCCCAGCTCGGCGCGCATGCGGGCAAGATCTTTGCCTTCCTGCGGCAGGGGCTCGCCCTCGATGAGGATCTCGCCCGAGTCGATGGTTTCCAGGCGGTTGATGGTGCGGCACATGGTCGACTTGCCCGAGCCCGAGGGACCGATCACCACGACGACCTCGCCGCGATCGACCGAGAGGTTGATGTCGTTGAGGACGTGCAGATCGCCATAGTGCTTATCGACGTGCCTGAGCTCGATCAGCGGCTGATTGCCGGTGGAAGAGGTGCTCTGTGCCATGGTGCTCGGCTCCTTATGACTCGAAATGGTAAAGCGTTAGCGGATGATGGTCGCGCCGGTCTTGTGCGAAACGTATACAGCGGCCTTGTTGATCGCGACGTTGATGAGGATATAGATGACCGCGATCACCAGGTAGACCGACACGAGGGCATCGTAGTTGGTAATGAGCACGCGGGCATTTTGCATGAGGTCGGGGTAGCTCACCACGTAGGCGACGGTGGTGTCTTTGACGACGACCACAAGCTGCGAAATCAACGACGGAATGATAAAACGAATAGCTTGCGGCAGGACGATTTTAAGGGTGATTTTAGCTTTGGAGAGACCGAGTGCCTGGGCAGCCTCGACCTGGCCGCGCGGTACGGCGTTGACACCGGCACGGAAGATCTCGGCAAGTACGCCGGCTGCGGCGAGCGCAACGGGAAGCGTGAGCATCCAAAACGACGGCAGCGCAATCTTGTACTGGGGCAGCACCAAAAAGAAGAAGTAGATGAACAGAAGGCTCGGCACGCCGCGGAAGAAATCGGTGAGCACGCGGCAGACCAGCTGCAGCGGCTTAATGTCGCTGGTGCGACCGAGCATAAGGGCAAGGCCGAGCACCAACGCGATGGCGCCGGCGGTGAGTGCGACTTTAACGGTGCCCTCAAAGCCGGCAAGCAGGAACTTCCAGGTGGTGAGGTGCGTAAAGAAATACCAATAGTGGACCGAAAGCTGACCGGTCACATAAAAGCGCTGCAGCACGAGGGCAACGAGCGCGGCGACGGCAACAAGCGAGATAACGGTGCCGATGCGAATTTTGGCGCGCATCTTGGGGCCGGGAGCCTCGTAGAGCGCATCGCGCATGGTGAGCGCGGGGGAGGAGTGCTTGCTCATCGGAGGATCCTCACCTTCTTATCGATGTAGTTGCCAATGAGACTCACCACAAACGCCGTGCCCAGGTAGCCGAGCGCCGAGATAAAGAACGCGGCGACGCCGCCGAGCGAGCGCGTGTTGATATAGCTCACCACGCCGGTGAGCTCCTGCGGTTTAAGCGGCACCTGACTGCCGAGCGCGGTGGTGAGCATGACGGCGATAAAGAGGTTGGTCATGGGCAGCACGCTCGAGCGCAGTGCCTGCGGGATCACGATCTTGGCAAGGATGCGATTGAAGCTCATGCCCAGCGAGCGAGCGGCTTCCACCTGGCCGACGCCGACGGTGTTGATGCCGCTCATAAAGTTCTCGGAGCCAAAGGCCGAGCCCAGCAACACCGTGGCGACGATAACGCAGGTGCGGTAGGGCAGGACGACCTTGAGCGGCGGCAATGCGTAGACGACGATGATGAGCAACGCAATGCCGGGGATGTTACGGAAGACCTGGACATACAGGTCGCCAAAGACGCGCAGCGGCTTGAGCGGCGACACGCGCATCACGGTGACGGCGACGGCCAGCACCATGGCGATGGCAAACGACTCAAGCGTCATGCCCCAGGTTGCTAGCAGCGCGTCAATGTAGTTCTGGCCATAGAGCGACCAGAGCTCGGAGAGACTCATGCGGACCTCCCGCCGATAAGGAAAGGGGCTCCCGTGTGTACGGAAGCCCCGACAACTCAGTAAGGAAACAGTTTAGCGCAATAAAGCGCACCGTGCGTTTCCGTATGGTTTCGTTGCGGCCGTTACTAGGCGCGTTGCCTAGGCGCCGATCTCGGGCAGCTCGGGAACATTGGTGTCGCCCGTGCGGTCGCCGATGCAGATCTGCCACAGCTCGGTCCAGGCGCCGTCGTCCTCAATCTTCTTAAGGAAGTCGTTGACAAAGGCGACGCCGTCGGAATCGAGCGGCAGGCCGATGCCATAGGGCTCCTTGCTGCCGAAGGGCTTGCCGGCGATCTTATACTTACCGGGCTCGCGGACTAGGGCGCTCTGCTGCATGTTGTTGTCGATGACGTAGGCGTCAACGCGACCCTGCTGGAGTGCCTGGCGGGCCTCCTCGTCGGTCTTGAACTCCTGCTGGCTGGCCTTGGGAGCGAGCTCCTCCAGGATGGCAGGGCCGTTGGAGCCGGACTGGACGGCGACGTTCTTGTCGGCCAGGTCGTCGACGCTCTTGATGTCGTCGTTGTCGGCTAGCACCAGGATGGCCTGCTGGGTGTAGTAGTAGGGACCGGCAAAGGAGACGAGCTTCTTGCGATCGTCAGTGATGGTGTAGGTGGCAAAGACGGCGTCGACCTGGCCGTTCTGCAGGACGGACTCACGCGTGTCCGAGGTCACCTGGGTGATCTCGACCTTGTTCTCGCCCAGAATGTAGTTGGACAGGAGCTGTGCGATACCGGCGTCGAAGCCGCGGGTCTGACCGTCCTTCTCGTTGAGGAGGGAGAAGAGCGTGGAGGTCTGGACGCCACCGATTGTAAAGACGCCGGCATCCTTGACGGCCGTAGCCCAGGTGCTGGCGGCGATGGCGTCGTCATCGGCCTTGGGGCCGTCGTTGACGAGCTTGTCGAATGCCTTGGCGTCGAGTGTGGTGGAAGCCTCGGTATCATTGGAGCTCTTGGAAGAGCCGGCGGCGGAACCCTTGTCGGCCTCGGCGCTGGTGTCGGAGCAGCCGGCAAGACCAAGGCCGGCGACGGTTGCGAAGGTGGCGGCAACGAAGCCGCGGCGGTCGAGAACGACCTGCTGGGAGAGGTTCTTGCTCATGGTAGAACACCTTTCTCAATAAAATCCCTAGCGGTTGAGTAGAGTTATACCCTATCCCGCTCAAATGGGTCAACACGAAATAACTCAGAAACATACTTACCTTATGGGTTATTCTACCTACCATAAAGGGACAGGCACCTTTGTGGTGGTTCTTGCAGATGTGGTGGCCTGTCTCGCTGCTTTGTCTCAATCTGTAACAGGTAGACGAGGAAATGGGTTCTAACTGTTACAGATTGAGATTTTCTCTTCAGGGGAATTCGAATGTCTCGATCTGTAACAGTTAGACGGCCAAAAGGTCTCTATCTGTTACAGATTGAGACAAAGGTCAGGGGCAAAGACGGTTTGTCTAGATCTGTAACAGTTAGACGGGAATTCGGGCCATAGATGTTACAGATTGAGATAATCGCGCCGCGAAAATAAAAACCTCCGCAGGGGTGCTTCCCTTGCGGAGGTTTTTTACTCGTTAAGTAGCCTTACGGCTTCGGCGGCCATGTTCTCGGCCGTCATGCCGTTCTGAGCGAGCAGCTCGTTGGGGTCGTAGCGGTCGGGGAAGCCCTTGGCGATGCCGAAGGTGCGTGTGCGCAACGGCGTGCATGCCAGATAACATGCCACGCGCTCGCCCCAGCCGCCGTCCAAGATACCGTCCTCGAGGGTGACGACAACGCGATGCTCGGCGGCAAGGCTGTCGAGGAACTCGCGGTCGAGCTCGGTTGCAAAGCGCGGGTTGACGAGCGTGGCCTCGATGCCGTACTCGGCAGTCAGACGGTTTGCCACGCGCTCGCCCAGCTCAAAGAAATCGCCAAGCGCGAGCACGGCAACGTCGCGGCCCTGGCGCACGACATTGTAGCGCGCGACGCCGTAATCGTCGCCCTCGGCAGGCGCCAAGTCGGGGCGGCTTACCAGGCCAATGCCCGGCACACGGATCGCTACGGGATGCTCGCGGTGGTCGAGCGACCAGCTCAGCATGGACAGATATTCCTCCATGCAGGCAGGTGCAAGGTAGTGCATGTTGGGAAGTCCGCCCAGCATGGAAATATCAAAGAACGAGAGGTGCGTCTCGGACGTGGTGCCAAAGATCGACGCGCCAAATACCAGGATGGTTGCGGGGGCGTCGTTGAGGCACAGGTCGTGCCACAGCTCGTCGTAGGCGCGCTGCAAAAACGTGCCGTACACACCAAAGACTGGCTTGGCGCCCGAGCGCGCAAGCGCGGTGGCAAAGGTCACGGCGTGTTCCTCGGCAATGCCCACGTCGACAAAGTGCTTGCCTGCCGCGGCGCGAAGCTCGGGTGTAAAGCCCATGATGTAGGGCGTGGCAGCCGTGATGCCCACAACCTGCGGATCGCGCTCGATGGCGGCGCTGAGCGCCTCGCCCGTAATGTCGGCATAGGTGCGCGGCGCAGGCTCGCTCGGATGGCCCGGGCAGAGCTTGCGCCCAGTCGCCATGTCAAACGGACCCACATGATGCCAGCGCTCGGGGTCGCTCTGGGCTGGCTCAAAGCCCTTGCCCTTTGCGGTGGAGACGTGCAGCACGATGGGATGATCGATATCGCGCAGCTCCTGCAGCGTGTCGACCAGGGCCAACACATCGTTGCCGGTGTCCAGATAGCGGTAGTCGAGCCCCATCGCGCGGAAAACGTTGCGCTCACAGGTGCCGTTGCTGGCGCGCAGCTCGGCCAGATTGCGATACAGGCCACCGTGGTTTTCGGCGATGGACTGGTCGTTATCGTTGACGATGATGATCAAGTTGCTGTCGAGTTCGGCGGCATTGTCGAGGCCCTCAAACGCCAAGCCGCCCGAAAGCGAGCCGTCGCCAATGATGGTAATGACGTTGTACGTATCGCCCGCCAGGTCACGAGCGTGTGCCAGGCCGCAGCCCAGGCTCACCGACGTGGAGGTATGGCCCATGGCAAACAAGTCGTGCTCGGACTCGTCGGGATTGGCAAAGCCAGAAGCCTCACCATAACGCTCCGGATCGATATAAGTGTACGCGCGCCCAGTCAGCGCCTTGTGGGCATAGGTCTGGTGCGACACGTCAAAGACAATTTTGTCGGTGGGGGAGTTAAACACGCGATGGAGCGCGACCGTAAGCTCAACGACGCCCAGGTTGGGGGCAACGTGCCCGCCGACGGCGGCGGAGCTTTCGAGGATGGCGTGGCGGATCTCGCCGCAGAGCAGCGGAAGCTCGGCGCGATCGAGAGCCTTGACGTCCTCGGGCGTTGTCGTTTGCGTAAGCAGCATCGTTGTGGGTTACTCCATGCGAATCGTGCGCCGGCACTCCCTCGGCCGGCACAATTGCACAAGACAGTCTCGCACATTTTGGCGTTTGATATGTGACGGCGGCGCGGTAATTCGCCAACTGGTGGGGCAAAACGTTTTGTCCGATGCCATACTGGTAAATTCGATGATGATTTTATTCATTGCGTGCAGGCTGCGACTTGTCGCCGGGAGTCGCTGGAAGGAGACAGCATGTCCGATGTCGCTCGTGCCGAGAAAATCGCGTGCGAAGTAGACCATGCTGCCCGTCAACTGGCACAGGCGGGCCGTCTGGACCTGACGCGCGAGTTTATCCAGCATGGCGACGTGACGGTGTATACGCATGTGACCTCGGTGGCGCGGGCAAGTCTGTCCTTTGCCGAGTGCTTGGGCCGTGCTGGCATTTCGGTCGACCGTGCCTCGCTGTTGCGCGGGGCCCTGCTGCACGATTACTTTCTCTATGATTGGCACGACCCCGATCCGAGCCATCGACTGCACGGATTTCGGCATCCATTTTTTGCCCTGGCGCGTGCCGAGGAAGATTTTGAGCTGACGCCGCGCGAGCGGAATATCATCGTGCGCCATATGTTTCCGCTGGTCCCGGTTCCACCGACGTGTCGCGAGGCATGGATTGTGTGCCTGGCCGATAAATGGTGCGCTCTGTGCGAGACGGTCGCCGGCCGTCTGCGGCGCAAGGACGAGGCTGACGATGGCGTGAACAGCGAATCGAACGAAAAGAGGAGTGGGTAGACGGTGGGAACCGCGATCGGCATGGCATTTGACGGCGCGACGCTTGCCGCTTGTCCGCTCTCGGCGCTGGTACTCTCGTTTGCCTTCTACGGTTTTTGCGGCTGGGTATGGGAGTCGACAGTCTGCGCCATGCTCAACCACGGACGCTTTGCCAACAGCGGCTTTTTGCTAGGGCCGTGTTGTCCCATCTACGGTGCGGGCGGCATCGCGTGCTGGTTGCTGCTGCGTGGAATCCCAGACGCCTCGAGCCAGTTTGTCGCTGCCGCGCTCGTATGCAGCGTAATCGAGTACAGCGTGGGCGTGTTACTCGAAAAAACGACGGGCGCTCGCTTTTGGGACTATTCGCATCTGCCGTTTAACCTACATGGGCGTATTTGCCTGTACTGGGCCTGCGCGTTTGGCTTGGGCGCGTTGTGTATTTGCCGTTTAGTGGAGCCGGCATTGCTGGGGCTGCTTGGCCATCTGCCGGTGCTAATCGTGCGCTTGGCCGCCTTTATCGTCGCGGTCGCGATGATGGTCGATGCGGTGTGCTCGTTGGCGAGCTGGCGGCGTCTGTCCGATCAGCTTGAGCGTGTGCGTGCCGACCTTGCCGACCGCATCAATGAGTCGCTTGCCGACGCCTCCGACTCTATGCTCGAACGTATTCCCGATTCGGCGATTGACTCGGTGGCGCAGACGCATATCCGCGGTCGCGCCGTTAACGCTTGGCTGGCCGAGCTGGGCGACGCGGCGCTCGATGCCCTGCGCGAGAAGACTTCGATGCCGACGTTTATCTCGGATGGTGCTCGCGGCCTGGCGCTCGCTGCCCGCCGCGTGGCCGATGCCGCGCCGAGTATGCCGCGTCCGTCGCTCGGTCGTCGCCTTGCCGGCAAGCGCATGAGCCGCCCGGTACCGAGCGTGTCACTCAGCCGCCGCGACCTACGCTTCTTTAACGCCTTCCCGCGTCTGCGCATCAATCGTTACGAGGGTGTCATTCGAGCTACCGACCTCCGCGACCGAGCCCGCGAGCTGTTCCGGCGCTAGCCAGAGCGGAGCCAAGCGCGCCCTTCTCGTTCGCACGTTTCCCGTTCGTTTCGCGTCCGTTGCCGCGCCGTTTCCAAGATTGCGGTGCCGTTTCCATTCGACAACGCAGCGTTTAACAACGCCGTATCTGGTCTACACCAGTTGCCCCTCGGCCGCATCATGAGCGCCGACAACGTTCATGCGACCAAGGGGGAGCGAATGTACGATACGGGATCGACAACGTTTATGCTCATCTGCACCATGCTCGTGTTTTTAATGACACCGGGTCTGGCGTTTTTCTATGGCGGCCTGTCCAGGCGCAAAAATGTCATCAACACCATGCTTATGTGCTTTGGCGCCATTGGCCTGGTTGGTGTGCTGTGGATTGTTGCCGGCTGGTCGCTGGCCTACGGTGGCGACGGTTCTAGCCCGTTTATTGGCGGCTTTGACCAGTTGCTGTGCCTGCCGGTGCTCAACCAGGTGCTGCAGGCGGCCGAGGGCAATGCTGCGGATGGTGCCGTCTACCCTCAGATCATCAACATCGCCTTCCAGATGGCGTTTGCCATGATCACCGCCGCTATCGTTACGGGCAGTCTGGCAGGCCGCGTTAAGTTTGGTGCCATGACGGCCTTCCTGGGCATTTGGCTGCTCGTGGTCTATGCGCCGCTCGCCCACATGGTTTGGGGCGGCGATGGTTCCTTTATCGGCGACATCATCGGCGCGCTCGACTTTGCCGGCGGCGACGTGGTACACATTTCGTCCGGTCTCACGGGCCTGATTCTCTGCTTAATGCTCGGCCGTCGTCGCGGCTTTGGCATGGTGAGCTACCGTCCGCATAACGTGCCGTTTGTGGCGCTGGGCGCCGGTCTACTTTGGTTTGGTTGGTTTGGCTTTAACGGCGGCAGCGAGTTTAAGGCCGACGCCGTGGCGGCACTCGCCATCCTCAACACCGTGACGGCCAGCGCGGCAGGCATGGTCTCGTGGCTTGCCGTCGAGCGCGTGCACACTGGTCGTCCCACGCTGGTGGGTGCCAGCACCGGTCTGGTTGCAGGCCTTGTGGTGGTCACGCCGGGCGCGGGCTTTGTCGAGCCGTGGGCGGCGCTGGTCATGGGCTTGATCGTGTCTCCCGTCTGCTACCTGGCCATCAGTCATCTTAAGACCAAGTTCGGCTACGACGATGCGCTCGACGCGTTCGGTTGCCACGGCATCGGCGGCATCTTGGGCGGCGTGCTCACGGGCCTGTTCTGCGTGCCGGAGCTTTCGTGGACCGGTAAGGGCGGCCTGTTCTACACGGGCGACGTGTCGCTGCTCATCTCGCAGATTTTGGGCATTGTGGTGACGGTCGTTATTGTACTGGTGCTCGACTTGGTGATCGCCGCGGTGGTCAAGGCGCTGTTCCACGGCAGCCTGCGTGTGGACGAGGCCGACGAGGCGCTGGGCCTGGATGCGAGTCAGCACGGCGAGAGCGCATATCCTTCTTTCTCCGGACTCGATTAGCAGGTTTCCCAAGCACCGCACCTTGCCGTTCAATCGTCGCTCACGTACTTAAGTACGCTTCGCTCCTCTTTCACGGCAATCTGCGGCACTTGGGAAACCTGCTAAGACCAGTCAGTTGAACTTATTGATCTCTGAGGTTGGTTTGCGGCACCTGGGAAACCCGCGTCCCATGCAAGGGATACGTTGATTATTGAGAGGAATTCATTATGAAGAAGATCACGGCGATCGTCCGTCAGGAAAAACTTGAGGTTCTCAAAGACGCGCTGCTTGCTGCTGATGTTCGCGGCATGACTATCAACCAGGTGCAGGGCTGCGGCGCACAGCATGGCTGGAAGGAATACGTGCGCGGCAACGAGCTGCTCGTCAACACGATCCCCAAGGTACAGTTCACCCTCATCTGCGCCGACGAGCATGTCGACGGTATCGTTGACATTATCTGCAACGCCGCTCGCACCGGTGCCGTCGGCGACGGCAAGATTTGGGTCGAGCCGGTCGAGGATGTTATCCGCATCCGTACCGGCGAACACGGCCCCGCCGCGGTGTAGAATCGACCGCCTGCCATCCGCAACGTTAAAATGCTGCAATGAGGCACAAGGCTTGCGTTGCGGATGGGCGGATTATGGGTCGCAATAAATATCCCGAGGAGACGGTCGCGAAGATTCTCGACGCGGCACTGGAGCTATTCTGCGCACAGGGTTATGAGGGGACGAGCATTCAAGATATCGTTGACCGTCTCGATGGCATGACCAAGGGCGCTGTCTATCATCACTTCAAGAGCAAAGAGGAGATTTTCAACGCCGCATTTGATCGGGCAATGGCTCCGATTGTTGAGCACCGTCGCTCGATGCTTGGCGTCGGTAATATGACCGGCGCCCAAAAGCTAAAAAGGCTTTACGCTTCCGAGTCCGTTGTTCCGCAAATTGAGCTATGGGCACGTATGCGTCCTGCGGCGGATCCGGTAAAAAGCTCGCGTCTACTGGCGATGCAGTACCAGGGCTCATTTGACGAGTCGGTCGATGGCTATCTCTTGCCGGTGATCGAGGAGGGCATCGCCGACGGATCCATTGCGTGCGAATGCCCGCGCGAAGCGGCAGAGGCCGTATCGTTGCTGGCGAATCTCTGGTTGCTGCCACTGTTTCGTCCGCTCGAGCCCAAGGATCGAATGCTCGCTCGCGCTCAATGTTTGGCGCAGATGGCCGCCGCGGTGGGACTCGATTTGGGTGAGGAAGTGCTCCAGACAACGGCACGGATTTGGGACGTATGGGACCGTGCCGGGTGGTAATATAGATACCAACGGTATGTAATTGATTTGTGAGGGCAGCTCCGGCTGCCCTTTTCAAGTCGATAAATACATACTAGCGGTATGTATGGGGGGCGGACTTATGGCTGGGCTGAGAGACGTCGGCGTCTCGTTGAAATCAAAAACAGTGCGGTCAATCAGGCTCGCGGAACTTCTGGTTGCGCAGCTGTGCACGTATTCGATGCTGTCGGCGCTGTGCTTTGCGTATCCGCTTTACTTGTTCGATTGCAGCGGATCGTCAACGTTATATGGCGCCGCCGTGGCGATAGCGTTCATACCCGGCGTACTCGCAACTCCGATTGGCGGAATCTTGGCGGATAGGGGAAGACATCGCGAGGTCCTCGTGTCCCTCGACATTGCTCTGATGACTGCATCACTGCTGTCTATCTCCATGAAGCACTCATTGCCTCTTGCGGTCGTCATAGTAGCGATACTTTGTGTTCAATATGGCGTTCAATCGCTGCTAAAGCCAATGCTCCAAATTGAGACGGTGCGCATGGCGGGTGAAGAGAAGGTTGAGCGGGCTACTGCATTGGTTTCGCAGGTGACCATGGTGAGCAATATCTTGGGCCCTGTGGTCGGGACGGCAGTCTATGGGTGCTTTGGCATCGATGCTCTTTGCACAACCGCGTCGGTGGCGTTTGCGGTGTCGACTCTGCTGTTTGGGGGTGCACTCAGGCAAAATGCCTCATCTGAAATGATGGAGGACGGCGCAACTCGCACGACATGCCGAAACGATTTTCGGGAGTCGATTCGGTATCTGTTGCAAAACGCATCATTGGTCGCTGTGATTTTGCTTGCGGCCGTTTTGAACCTTGCGTTGGTTGGGCTAACGATTGGCGCTCCCATTATTGTTACAAAGCATCTCGGCATGCAATCGTCCTGCGTTGGGCTTATTGAGGCAGCTATGGGCCTGGGTGGCCTCGTCGGCAGCGGCTTGGTCGGCATTTGGCCGCATCGGTTTTCTTTCAATGGCATATGTCGATATGTTGCGATGATTTGTTTTGGAGTCGCGCCGATTAATGTCGCGCTACTGTGCGGCACTGATGTATGTGCGTTCGCCGTGTTTGCAGTTGGTTCGGCATGGGTTATGGTGTGGGCAAGCATTGCGTCGGTTGAAATCATCGCGTTTGTTCAGCGGGCAGCGCCGACTGAACTCTGCGGAAAAGTGCTTTCGGTCGTTTACATGGTCCTTTCCTGCGCAACGCCGATCGGGCAATTGGTGTACGGGGTTGCATATGATCGATGGGCACCGGCGTTTGTATTCGCAGCCATGCTGGCGGTGCTGACGCTGACGATAGCGCTGTTTTATCGGCTGAAAAGTCGCTCGTAACGATTGATTTAACGCACTGGGGCACTGTGGTTTTGCGGAAGCGAATGCCTTGGCGCGTTGGAACACCCTTGCATGGGCGTGCCTCTCTTTCGTCTAAAATAACGTGCAGACGAAGGAGAGGCACGCCCATGATCAAGATGTTTGCGAGTGACTTAGACGGAACGCTGCTGAACGCCCTGCATGAGGCAGATGGGACCATTCGCCGCGCCATTCGTGAGCTGACCGAGGCTGGTCTGCATGTGGTTCCCGCGACCGGGCGCTCGACGCTGCCGATCGGCGAGCATGGCTTTACGGGCCTGGCGCTTGACGCCTGCTGCTCTAACGGCTCCATTGTGCGCGACAGTCATGGCGAGGTGCTCAAGACCTGGACCATCGACCCGCAGGTTACCGAGGAGCTGCTCAAGGCGTTCCCGGACATTTGCTTTGATTGCTCCACGCCCGATGGCATGTTTTCGAGCGGTTCGTTCGAGATGCACCAGGCGGGTTTTAAAAAAGACAGCCCTATCAAGCGCATCGTGATGCGCGGCATGCGTGCGCGTGGCGGGTACCACGAGGAACAGTACTTCGACCAGTCGATCGGTGACATCCTGCGCCACGATGTGTGCAAGATCAACTGTCGCGTGACCTCGCCCGAGCTGGAGCGCGACCTTAAGGCGTATCTGGCCGAGCGCTCGGACCGCGTGGTCAACGCGCCGTTCGATCCAGTGATATTCGAGATCACGGACATGGCGTGCAACAAGGGTGAGAGCGTGGCCTGGCTGGCGGGTTACTACGGCATTGCCGAGGACGAGGTCGCGGTCTATGGCGACGGCGGCAACGATATCGCCATGCTCAAGCGTTTCCGTCACAGCTACGCGACCAAAAACGCTAGCGATGCAGCTAAAGCCGCCGCGAGCGCAACTATCGGCAGTTGCATGGTCCACGCCGTCCCCAAACACATGCTCGCCACCATGCGCAAGCAAAACTCCCGCACCGTCATCGAATAATGTGGCAAAGGGACAGTCCTTTTGCCACAATCTGAATATTGCCTTTACGTGTTGATACACACGGTGTGCAATAATACTCGGACTGTGCAATAGCGCACAGACTGAGTAACAAGGAGGACGCTTGTCCCAGCTCGAGAAATGCGATCGCCGGTCCCTTCGCTCGCAGCGTGCCCTTCGCCAGGCACTTGCCAGCGAGCTTGCCGAAAGCGGCGACCTTTCGCGCATTAATGTCGCGTCGCTCACCGAGCGCGCCGGTCTTACGCGTCGCACGTTCTATTCGCACTACCGCGATATCCCCGACTTTATCAATCAGATCGAGGACGGCTTGCTGGCCGAGATCCGTGAGCGCATTGAGCTCATCACCGCAGCTCAGCTGCCCGATCTCTATCACAATATCGACGAGCTCGAGCCGGCGCCCGGTTCGGTTGAACTGCTGCGTTATCTTGCGGCCAACCGCGACTTAATCGGTGCGCTGCTGGGTCCGGGCGGCGACCAGGCCTTCATTAAAAGAATCATTGACACCGCGCGTGAGGCTGTGGTGCCGCGTGCGCAGACGGGCATTTTGGGCCTGGCGCTGGGCACGTTCTTTGACTACTACGTCACCTACGTCGTGAGCGCCGAGGTCGGCATGATTCAGCGCTGGTTTGAGCGTGGGCTCACCGAATCGCCCGAGGCCATGGCGCGCATTATGACGGTGCTCGCTTTTGTGCGCCCCGGCGACCTGTATGGCCAACCCATCGATATCAACGTGCCGGAATACGGCATGAAGCTATTGAACTTGCAGCTCGAGGACGCGGCCGACACCGCCGCAACCGTCGAGTCCAACAACTAAGAGGAGAGACAGATGAGCAAACTCATCGAGGGCATCAAGGACCGCATGGTCGCTGCCGCACGTGAGGCCGCGCCCGCCGTGGCGGATGCCGCGCAGAAGGCTGCGACCGCTGCTGCCGAGAAAGTCGCTGAGGCAGTTGCCGATGCCAAGAACGCGGCAGGGGAGACGCTCGCTGCCGACGCGGCCACGCCCAACGTTGCCGAGTCCGTAACCGCCACCGCCGCCCAGGCCCCCGAAGGCGCGATCTTCAACCCCGAGGCCGCCCGCGGCAACCTGCACCTGGGCATCGACGTGGGCTCCACCACCGTTAAGCTCGCCGTGCTCAACGACGACAACCAGATCGTCTACGCCAAGTACCAGCGCCACCACACCGACGTTCGTGCCTGCGCCCGAGATCTGTTCGAGGGCGCCGCGACTGTGCTGCCGACGGCCCAGATGACCTGTGCCATCACCGGCTCGGGCGGTCTGCTGCTGTCCCAGTGGCTCGACCTGGAGTTTGTCCAGGAAGTCATCGCCAGCAAGCGCGCCGTCGAGACCCTCATCCCGGCCACCGATGTCGCCATCGAGCTGGGCGGCGAGGACGCCAAGATAATCTACTTCGACAACGGCATCGAGCAGCGCATGAACGGTACCTGCGCCGGCGGCACGGGCGCGTTCATCGATCAGATGGCAACCTTGCTGCACACCGACGCGAGCGGCCTCAACGAGCTCGCGGCCAACGCCACCACCATCTATCCCATCGCCAGCCGCTGCGGCGTTTTTGCCAAGACCGACGTGCAGCCGCTGCTCAACGAGGGCGCCCGCCCCGAAGACGTGGCCGCCTCCATCTTCCAGGCCGTCGTGACCCAGACCATCTCGGGCCTGGCGTGCGGCCGTCCCATTCGCGGTAACGTCGCCTTCCTGGGCGGCCCGCTGCAGTATCTCTCCGAGTTGCGCCATCGCTTCTACCTCACGCTCAACCTGGACGAGGAGCACCGCATTGTGCCCCAAAACGCCCACCTGTTTGTGGCGAGCGGCGCCGCCATGGCGCACGAGTCCAACAAGCTCAGCACGTTCCCGCAGCTCATTGAGGCCATCGATGCCCTGGGTGACACACAGGGTGCTGAGGTCGAGCGCCTGGATCCGCTCTTTGCCACCGACGAGGACTTTGCCGAGTTCAAGACCCGCCACGACCAGGAAGTCGTCCCCAAGGGTAAGCTCGACGGCTACACCGGCCGCGTGTTCATCGGCATCGACGCCGGCTCCACCACCATGAAGGCCGCGCTCGTGGGCGAGGACGGCCAGCTGTTGCACACCTGGTACGGCAACAACAACGGCGACATCCTGGGCACGGCCAAGGTCATCATGGCCGATTTCTACAATCACATCCCTGCCGGCTGCACCATCGGCCACGTGACCACCACGGGCTACGGCGAGGCGCTGCTCATCGAGGCCCTCAAGGCCGACTCCGGCGAGATCGAGACCGTCGCGCACCTGCGCGGCGCCAAGGCATTCCTGCCCGGTGTCGAGTTTATCCTGGACATCGGCGGCCAGGACATGAAGTGCCTGCGCGTGAAGGACGGCGTCATCGAGCACATTATGCTCAACGAGGCCTGCTCATCGGGCTGCGGCAGCTTTATCGAGAGCTTCGCCGTCTCTATGAACATGGACGTGCGCGCGTTCGCCGACGCCGCCATCCATGCCAAGGCCCCCGTCGACCTGGGCAGCCGCTGCACGGTCTTTATGAACTCGCGCGTCAAGCAGGCGCAAAAAGAAGGCGCCACGGTGGGCGACATCGCGGCCGGCCTGTCCTATTCCGTCATCAAGAATGCCCTGTTCAAGGTCATTAAGCTGCGCGACCCCAAGGAGATCGGCAGTCAGGTGATCGTCCAGGGTGGCACCTTTATGTCCGATGCCACGCTGCGCGCGTTTGAGCAGCTCACCGGCGTGCATGCCGTGCGCCCCGACATCGCCGGCTGCATGGGCGCCTACGGTGCGGCCCTGCTCGCCCGCGATCGCGCCGGCGCCGACGGCACCTCGACCATCCTTTCGGCTGAGGATATCGCGCACCTCACCGTGACGCAAAAGCATGTCCGCTGCGGTCGCTGTTCCAACAACTGCCAGCTCACCGTCAACGACTTTGGCGGCGGCAGGCGCTTCATTACCGGTAACCGCTGCGAGAAGGGTGCCGGCCACAAAAAGCAGAAGACCGAGGCCCCCAACCTCTTCAAAAAGAAAAACGAGTTGCTGTTTAACCGCGAGGTGCTGAGCCCCGACGAGGCCCCGCGCGGCACCGTGGGCATTCCGCGCGCGCTCAACATGTACGAGAACTACCCCTTCTGGCACGCGTTCTTTACGCGTCTGGGCTTTAGCGTGCAGCTGTCCGACCAGTCGAGCAAGAAGACCTACCAGGCGGGCATCGAGTCCATGCCGTCCGAGAGCGTGTGCTATCCGGCCAAGATGAGCCACGGCCATGTGATGAACCTTATCGACCGCGATGTCGACTTCATTTGGATGCCGTGCGTGCGCTGGGAGCGCAAGGAGGATCCGACCGCCGGCAACTGTTACAACTGCCCCATCGTCATGAGCTACCCCACGGCGTTGGCGCTCAATATCGATGAGATCCGCGAGCAGAACATCGAGTTCCTGTACCCGTTTGTGCCCTATCATGACAAGACCGAGCTCAAGCGCCGCCTGTACCAGGTGCTCGCCGTCGACCGCGTGGCCGATGCTGAGGCCGGTCGCGGTCGTGTGCGCGGTCCCAAGATCACGCGCTCCGAGGTCGATGCCGCCGTCAACGCCGCCTTTGAGGCCGATGCGCGTTTCCACGAGGACATCCAGACCATGGGCGAGGAGGCCCTTAAGTGGGTCGAGGACCACGGTGGCCATGGCATTGTGCTCGCCGGCCGCCCCTACCACAACGACCCCGAGATCAACCATGCCCTGCCCGAGCTTATCTCGAGCTTTGGCTTTGCGGTCTTTACCGAGGATTCGCTCGCGCATCTGGTAAAGCCTGAGCGTCCGATTCGCGTCGTCGACCAGTGGATGTACCACAGTCGCCTGTACGCCGTGGCCCGTTTTGTGACGATGCGCAACGACCTGGACCTGATCCAGCTCAATTCCTTCGGCTGCGGCCTCGATGCCCTGACCACCGATCAGGTGCAGGAGATCCTGGAGGCCAGTGGCAAGATCTACACCGTGCTCAAGATCGACGAGGTGTCCAACCTGGGCGCCGCGCGCATTCGCATCCGCTCGCTCATGGCGGCACTCAAGGACCAGGAGGCCGAGCGCTTGGCCGAGGCCACGGCTGTGGGCAAGGTCTTTGAGCAGGGCGACGCTGCGCCGGTGGCGCCCTCCACGGATGCCCCCGCGTTCGCGAGCCGCAAGTACACGTTCGAGGCACAGCGTGAGAGCGCCTCGACCGCATGGCCCAAGGTGCCCTTTACCGAGCAGATGCGCGACGAGGGCTATACCATCCTGTGCCCGCAGATGGCGCCGATCCACTTTGACCTGGTCAAAGAGGTGTTCCGCGGTGCCGGCTACAACTTGGAGCTGCTGCCCTCGACCGACCACGATGCCGTCGAGGCTGGCCTGCGCTATGTGAACAATGACATTTGCTACCCGTCGATTCTGGTGACGGGCCAGATTATGGAGGCCATCGAGAGCGGTCGGTACGACCTGTCCAAGACCGCCGTGGTCATCAGCCAGACCGGCGGCGGCTGCCGTGCCACCAACTACATCGCGCTCATCCGCAAGGCCCTGCGCGAGAGCGGCCACCCCGAGATCCCCGTGATCTCGCTTTCGGCCGTGGCGCTGGGCGAGGACAACCCCGGCTTTAAGCTGACGCCGTCGCTGCTTAAGCAGGCAGTCTACGCGGTGCTCTTTGGTGACGTGATGATGCAGATGCTCTACCGCTGCCGCCCGTACGAGGCCACGCCCGGTGCCGCCAACGCGCTCTACGAGGAGTACATGGCGCGTGCCCGCAAGCTGGCGCCCAAGTTTAACCGCCACAACTACACCAAGCTGTGCCGCGAGGCCATCCGCGCGTTCGACACCATGCCGCTCGTGGGCGAGGGCACCAAGCCGCGCGTGGGCGTGGTCGGCGAGATCTTGGTCAAGTTCCACCCCACAGCCAACAACCACGTGGTCGATGTCATCGAGCGCGAGGGCTGCGAGGCCGTGGTACCGGGCCTGCTCGACTTCTTCCTGTACTCCATGAGCAACGCCGAGCTGCAGAAGGACGAGTTGGGAAGTTCTGCCACTACGCGCGCGGGCATGCAAGCGCTCATCAAGCTTGTGGACTGGATGCGCACGCCGGTGGAGGAGATGCTCGAGAAGTCCCGCCGCTTTGAGGCGCCCGAGCGCATCGGCACCATGGCCGACAAGGCCCGTACGGTACTTTCGGTGTGCAACAACATGGGCGAGGGCTGGTTGCTCACGGCTGAGATGCTCGACCTGATTGACCACGGCGCGCCCAACATCATCTGCACGCAGCCCTTCGCGTGCCTGCCCAACCACGTGGTGGGTAAGGCCGTGATCAAGGAGCTGCGCCGCCAGCACCCCGAGAGCAACATCGTTGCGGTGGACTATGATCCTGGTGCGTCCGAGGTCAACCAGCTCAACCGTATTAAGCTCATGATTAGCGTGGCCAAGGAGAACATGCGCGCCGGTAAGGGCTTTAAGCTCGAGAAGGTGGCGCCGCTCGCGATGGACGAGGTCACTGGCCAGATGCGTGCCCACGACGGCTGCGCGAGCTGCGGACCGGCCAGCGAGGAAGCCGTTGCGTTGGTCGCCGAGCGTCTGGGACGCGGCATTAAGAAGTAGTTGGCCTGCTATGGGCTAGATATGAGACAAACGGGTGGCAGCCGTGCCGGCTACCACCCGTTTTTGCTGGACATATGTTGCGTAAACGCCCCAACTATCACCCTTTGCGAACTTAGATTTCGAAAGTATGCGGCAAAATCTGAATAGGCCGAGCACACCGGATATATCCAAGCTCTGTACCTGCGGTTTTATTGGCGAAAAACCAGGATGTGCTCAAGAGTTCCGGAATTTGCCGCATACTTCCGAAAACGACGTCTCGGTGGCACCAAAAACTGCCCTCGGAACCCTGAGATAATGAACATATGTAGCCGTTTGCCGCGAAATACCGCCCGTTTATAGAACCCACCCCCAGCGTGCGTCATCCTTACGGTTGAATAAATACACATCTATGGAATTACGTAAGAGAGGACCGTCCCATGAGCTACAAGACCGTTTGTGTTGCCGGCGGCGGCGTGTTGGGAAGCCAGATTGCCTTTCAGGCTGCCTACTGCGGCTTTGATGTAACGATTTGGCTGCGCAGCGAGGGCAGCATCGGCCGCACCCAGCCCAAGATCGATCACGTGCGCAAGGAGTACATCGCGGCAATCGAGGGCATGGCGGACGGCACGGGCGAGTGGTGCGCCGGTATCGCCGATGGCACCCAGCCCTTCGACAAGGAGGCGGCGCTCGCCGCCGTCGAGCGTGCCTACTCCACACTCAAGCTGGAGCTCGATCTTGCCAAGGCCGTGGCCGACGCCGACCTGGTCATCGAGTCTATGGCCGAGGACACCCAGGCAAAGATCGACTTCTACAAGAAGCTCGCCCCGGCTCTTCCGCAAAAGACCGTCATCGTGACCAATTCATCCACGCTGCTGCCGAGCACCTTTGCCAAGTACACCGGCCGTCCCGAGAAGTACCTGTCTTTGCACTTTGCCAACTCCATCTGGAAGAACAACATGACCGAGGTCATGGCACAGGACCAAACCGACAAGCGCTACTTCGACGAGCTCGTCGACTTTGCCAACGACATCCGCATGCTTGCCCTGCCCGTCAACAAGGAAAAGAACGGCTACCTGCTCAATTCCATGCTGGTGCCGTGGCTGCTTTCGGGCCTTGACCTGTATATCTCGGGCGTGAGTGACCCCAAGAGCATCGACCTTGCATGGACGCGGGGCACCGGCGCCCCCAAGGGCCCGTTCCGCGTATTCGACACGGTGGGTATCCAGACGGCCTACAACATCGTCATGCAGTATCAGAAGGTCCCGGGCCTGGTGAGCCCGCTGCTCAAGAAGATGATGATGCCCTACAACTTTAAGGCCATGGCCTCCGTCCTCAAAAAAATGCTCGACGAAGGTAAGCTGGGCGAAAGCTCGGGCGAGGGCTTCTTTACGTACTAAAAATGATCTCTTGGGGGCGGAAGCGTTGAGGATCTACGGTAGTATGCGACAAGATCTGAATAGGTCGAGCAAGAGCTGTAGCGCGCGTTGACGTTTGCCCAATAGAACGCAAAAATGCACCGTTCGCCGATACTCCTCTCGCGAGTGGTTGCCATATGGTTTGATGTTGGAAACATATGATTGCCGACAGGCCGTAGGTGACATTCGCCATGATATCGGAGGTACCAAGTATGTTTCGTGCTCCGTTAAACAAGTATCGGGCTGGCTGACATGAGCCGCCGTTTTGTCTCGATAACCGTTGCAGTGGTTTGCCTGGCAGTGCTTCTGGGCGCTACAGGGCAACTCGCCATAAGTCGAGAAACATCCTATATGCAGGAATGCGTTTCCGAAGGCTTTGCCATTGATGGTTACTATCGTGATGACAAAACAAGTCTGGAAACCCTGGCTTTTCTTGAGGAGGACAACTGTCGATGGCAGCTGGTCGACCAAGACGGAATCTGCACAGACGGGCAGTTTAAGCGTACGGATGACCCCAACATCCTGATATTAAAGAAGGAAAACGGCGAAGAATTCGGTACGGTCCACGTGGCGTATATTTCGCGCCGACGCGATCAGGGCTTGCTCTACCTATTTAGAGATACCAGGGTGACCCGTTTTTATCTGGTGAGTACCGGTCCGGCGTTTACAGTGGAGTCTGGCGATGTCGATGCGGACAGCTGATTCACGGCAATAAATCAGCGAGCGGGGCGCGGCCATGGACCGCGCCCCGCTATTTGCTCGTGGCCCGCGTCACGTCTGCGCCATGTCGTGACTCGCGGCTGCGCGCATCCATCCCACGTCGCGTATTACTGCACATCAAACTCCACGCGATCGAGCTCGGGCACATTGAGGTCGATGAGCTTGCGGGCTACACGGCGGTCGTGTGCCCCAAGCGCCTCGCTTGTCGTCACATGGGCGACAGTCTCGCGCTCGACGATACCCTCCTCCCTGCCTTCGGTGGCCGAGGTCTCGACGGCAACGGTGTAATCCTTAAAGCCCGGCAGCACCGCGGCAAGCTCGCGCGTGGTTTCGGTGACGCCGTAACCGTCCTGCACGCCGGCCTGCGCCGAGCCAATAGACCCCGCCGTCATAACGATGCAGGGGATGGCAAAGATCACCGTACCCACGATGATGCGGCGGCGAACCTTGCGCGATAGCTCGTCGACCTCGGCATTTTCCTCGGCGGTAACAATGCCGTCGCCGTTGAGGTCACGCTTGAGCGGCACGCGCAAAAGAAGCAGCACGGCTTCGGCAGCCAGTGCGATAAAGACCACGTTGATGCCAAACTCGTAGAGGGCTGAAAGAAACAGCGACCCGCTTGCGATGGCGATGCCATAGCCCGCCGCGCACAGGGGCGGCATGAGCGCGGTCGCCACGGCCACGCCGGCGATGAGCGTGGCGGGCTCCTGGTCGCGCGAGTTGCCCAGGCCACCCGCAAAGCCGCCCGCGAGCGCGACGGCAAGGTCCCATACGGTGGGTGTCGAGTTATCGATGATGGCGGCCGTGGTGGTGCCAAGGGGCGAGAGCTTAAAGTACAGCGTGGACGTGATTAGACAAAAGACCATCTGCAGCGCGAGGCCGGCAATTGCCTCGACGGCAATCTCGCGGTCGAGCGTGGCAATGCCGTATGCCATGGCAAGGACCGAGCCCATGAGCGGGCAGATGAGCATGGCGCCCACGATGGCAATGTCCGAGTCGATATCGAGGCCGATGCTCGCGATCAACATGGCAATGATCAGGATGCATAAGTGCGAGCCAGTCAGGCGCGCCCCGTTTACAAAGCGCTTGCGAATCACGTGATAGGGCGCGCGTCCCTCGCGTATGTTGAACGCCTGCTTAAGGAAACGGGTGGCATTCTCCATGGCCTCGCTGTGTGCAGGGCGTATACCGTGACGACGATGATGACGCTCGCGCAGCCGCTTGATCTGTTGTTTGTCGAGTTCCATGCTTACCTCGTTTAGCTTCTGAGCCGCTTCTTGCGTCTGTCGTCTTTACTCTACACCGCGTTAGGCGAGGTGTCAGACAAGGTTTGTTGACCTGGAAGTCAGGACAATCGACATGGCTAAAACGCCGTGAGGATCATAAGGGTCAAATAGACAAAAAAGCGCGGGGCCGGTTTGATTCCGACCCCGCGCTCTGCGCTGGTGCGTTGTTGTTCGGCCTACCCTAGCAGGCTCAGACCAACAGAGACAAACGCCAGGATAACGCCGACGATGGACTCGCCGCCGAGCAGGCCGCTGGCGACGACCAGGCCCTGCTCCTGGAAGGCGGCATCCTTGGTGGCTTTCTCCTCGTCCGAAAGACCGGCCTCGGCGTCGCAGCGTGCGGCCCACTTGTCGTAGGCGAGCTTGACGCAGGAGCCCAGGAATGCCGTGAGTGACATGTAGAACGGCAGGTACACGCCCAGGCCGATCATCATGGCCGGAATGCCGAGCCAGTACATGACGATGCCGGCGATAAAGCCGCCAACGAACCACGGCACGCTTGGGATGCCCGAGACCATGGTGGCGACAACGCTTGCCTGCGCGGCAACAAAGCTCTTGTCGGGGCCAAAGGCGTCCGGGCCATAGGCGGTGACGAGCGCGACCATGACGGCTGCGGCGACCAGGGCGCCCACGATGCCGCCGATGGCCTGGCCGATCCACTGTGCACGCGGGTTGGTGCCCAGCACGGCGCCGGCTTTAAAGTCGTTCATGACGTCGCCCGCAAGGCCGCACGCCACGGCTACGATGCCGGCGATAAAGAACAGCTTGACCTGAGCGATCTGTGCGAAGGCAGCCACGATGAGCATGACGATGAGGCCAAAGATCTCCATGGGGTCGATGCCCGTCTGGCCGCAGCTCTGTGCGCTCATAATGGTAGTGACAAAGGTGAACAGCGTCACGATGACGGCCGGGACGGGACCAAGGTCGAGCGCGATGGCGACGATCACGGCGATGGCGGCAGCGCCCAGGCCGATGATGCCGGCGTCGAGCTTAAGGGAGCCCGAGATGAGCGACTGCTCGTCGGTGTCGGTGGAGCTGTCGGCGGCAAGACCGCGGACGATACCGGCGACCTGCGGCAGGATGTCCTTGAGGACGACGGCGACGCCAAAGCCCATCATGAGGCCCATGCCCAGGGACTTGACGATGCCCTGCGCGGTCACAACGTCGAACAGACCGGCAGCGGTGCCGCCCACGATGATGCCAAAGTTGCCCAGCAGGGCGCCGGCAAACCAGAAGGCGACCGGGGCGAAGCCCACGAGGAAGCCGACGGAGAGCAGCATGGGCGAGTTGTAGATGCCAAAGGTCACGCCGGGGATGTTGAGCGTGCATAGCATGCTGGGCACCACGCCCAGAGCGTCGCGAAGCACGCTGTAGATGCCTGCGATGGCCATGGAACCAAAGAGCTGCTTGCCGGTTTTGCCGCCAGCCTCGGTCGCGCGCAAGGTCTGAGCTGCGGCGTTGCCGGTGGGGAACTCAAGCGCGGCGTCCACGATAAAGTGACGGTGGATGAGTGCCGTGGCCAGCAAGCCCATGATAGTGCCGGCGAGTGCCACGATAAACATGTCGAGCCAGCTGATCTGGTCGGCATAGCCCAGCATCCAGGCGCCCGGGATGGTAAATGCCAGGCCGCCGGCGACCATGGCGCCCGCGGACATGATGGTGTGGGTGACGTTGGCCTCGTTGAGGCTGGCGTTGCCCATGAGCTTAAGGAAGAACAGCGAGATGACGGCAGCGAAGACGATCGGCCAGGGGAGAGCGCCCATCTTGAGGGCGGTGTAGGCCGAGCTTGCCGTGATAATCACGCAGCCAAGGACGCCGATGACGACGCCGCGCAGCGTGAGTTGCCCGCGCATCGAGGCGCGGTTCGAGGGATTGCTCATATAAAACTCCTTTGCGTATATCCGCTTCCCCCGGGAGCGCCGTTACGGATACGGCGCGGGAAGTCGGGTTACCAAGGGCCGCCGCGTGAGCTCGCGCACGACCGCGCACCAGTATAGCCGCAAGTTAGTCATTTTGGGATGACTGGTTTAGGTAGGCGATATACTGCTGGGCAGACGAAAGGAGCGCCGACGATGCTTAATGGGTGCGCATATATATTGACGGTCGACGTGGGCAACACGTTCATTCGCTTTGGCCTGTTTGCCGAGGATTCGGCCGCGGCACAGGAATGCCCGCTTGCGACGTGCGAGATCACGACGCCGTCGAGCATCACAGCCGACGAGGCGCGCATGAGGCTCACGCAGGTCATGGGCGCGCTGTCAGCCGATGCGGGCATGCCGGGCGCGCTCGTTCCCGCCGCGGCTGTGCTGAGCTGCGTGGTGCCGGCGCTCGAGCGCCCGTGGAAGGCGGCGCTTTCCCGCACCTGCACGGGGCGTGTGCTCACGGTGGGACCGGGTCTCAAGACCGGCATGCCTGTGCACTACGATGACCCGGCCGAGATCGGTCCCGACCGCATCGCCGACGCCGTGGCGGCCCGAGTCGTCTACGGCTCTCCGTGCATCGTGATCGACCTGGGCACCACGACCAATATCGAGGTCATCGATGCGCGCGGAACCTTTGTCGGCGGCGTCATCGCACCGGGCCTGGCACTCGGCGCCCGCTCACTCTCGGCCGCTGCAGCGCGTCTGCCGCAGGTCGAGCCTTCGGCGCCAACGCATGTGATCGGTCGCAACACGCGCGAGGCCATGCGCTCGGGTGTGGTCTTGGGCGAGGTGGCCCGCATCGACGGCATGCTCGACATGGTGCTAGCCGAGATGCGCTCGACCAAGGCGGCGGGGGAGGGCAGCGTGCCCATTGTCATCACCGGCGACGATGCCGAGGCGTTCGCGGCGTTGGTCGGCCACAGTCTGACGGTCGACGACGCGCTGACGTTGCGAGGACTCGCCGAGCTCTACCGCATCAACCAAAAGCCCCGCCGCGTGTAAAAGTGAGGGCGTCGGTGGGACAAACGCCCCACCTTTCACCTGCTACAATGGGTCAAACTATTGCGATTACGGAGGTGTCTGCCATGTCGGACGATCTTCATCAAACTTCGTCAGGCAAGCGCCTGGACGTCATTAGCTGGGACGAGTTCTTTATGAGCGTGGCCATCGCCGCGCAGCGCCGCAGCAAGGACCCCAACACGCAGGTGGGCGCGTGCATCGCCAGCACCAACCACCGCATCCTTTCGGTGGGCTACAACGGTACGCCCTCGGCGCTCAACGACGACTTTTTCCCGTGGGGTACGAGCGACGACCCGCTGCAGGACAAGCACAACTACGTGGTCCACGCCGAGGCCAACGCCGTGCTCAACTACCGCGGCTCGCTCAAGGACCTCGAGGGTTCCACGGTCTACGTCACGCTGTTCCCGTGCCACGACTGCGCCAAGATTTTGGCGCAGGTGGGCGTGGGCGAGGTTGTCTACCTGGACAACAAGTACGCCGACACCGATGATGGACGCATCAGCCGCCGCATCCTCGACTCCTGTGGCATCAGCTACCGCCAGGTTATCGTCGATGTTCACATCGGCACCGAGGGACAGGCTCAGCAGTAGCGCGTGGCAACGCCAGCTGGCAACAAAAGGCAGCCAAAAGAGCCCCGTCCCAAATTGACTGCTCGTGAAAGTCGTGTCCGCGCGCATGGATGGCTCGTGAGCGGGTACACGGCTGTAGTAACATAGCCCCTGTCCGCGGGCGTGCCCGCGTAATTGTGAGAAAGGAGCCCCTGTGGCTGTTAACGAAGAGCTGCTTAAGAAGGTTCTTGAAGAGATTCGCCCCAACCTGCAGGCCGACGGCGGCGATATGGAGTATGTGGGCGTCGACGACGAGGGCGTCGTCCAGCTTGAGCTTCAGGGTGCCTGCGCCGGCTGCCCTATGAGCGCACTGACCCTGTCCATGGGTATCGAGCGCATCCTCAAGGAGCATGTGCCCGGCGTTACCCGTGTCGAGCAGGTCAATGCCTCCGGCGAGACCGACGACCTGTACGACGAGTACGCGCCGTTCTAAGATGCGAAAGCTGCGGATGGCATACTCCGCATAGACGTTACGCCCAAATATGCGGCTGCGAGCGCAAGGCCCGCGGCCGCATTTGTATGTAGGGAGTAGGAGGGTCGACATGCTCAACGACCTCTACCATATGCTTGATCCCGTCGCGATTTCGGCGGGGCCCATCACGATTTACTGGTATGGTCTGGCCTATGTGGTCGGCGCCCTGCTCACGGCGGTCGTCATGTACCGCACGCAGCGTCGCTGGGGCTTTAACATCACGATTGACGACCTGACGAGTGTCGTGGTCGGTGTGGTCTTTGGCCTCATTATCGGTGCGCGCCTGTTCTACGTCGTCTTTTACGGTGATGGCTACTACTGGGCGCATCCGCTCGAGATCTTTGCCACCAACGAAGGCGGCATGAGTTTCCATGGCGGCCTGGTGGGCGGCATTATCGGCGGCATCATCGTGTGCCGCATGTATAAGCTCGACGCATGGACTCTGGCAGACCTTGCCGTCATCGGCGCGCCGCTGGCCTTGTGTCTGGGCCGTTGTGCCAACTTTGTCAACGGTGAGCTGTGGGGCAAGCCGACCGATCTGCCCTGGGGTGTGGTCTTTGGCGGGACTGCGGGCGATATGCCGCGTCACCCCTCCCAACTCTACGAGGCATTTCTTGAGGGCATTGTGCTCTTCTGCATCCTGCAGGTGCTCAGCCGCAAAAAGCCGCTGCTGCCCCAGGGCACGTTTATGGGCGTGTTTGTGATGGGTTACGGCATCGTCCGCTTCCTCGTCGAGTTCGTGCGCGTGCCCGATGCCCAGCTGGGTTATCTGCTTGGTGGCGTCATCACCATGGGTCAGCTGCTGAGCCTGCCGCTCGTAATCGCGGGCCTGGCGCTCATCATCTTTGCTCGTCGCCGCAACCAGCCCCAGCGCGTCTACCTGGACGCCTAACCACCACAAAGGGGACAGGCACCTTTGTGGTGGTTCGCTGGGCAACGATGACAGAACCGTAACGTTTCCCCAGATAAAACCTGCCAAAATAAACCTGTCCCTTTTTGGCAGGTTTCTAGAAAGGCTTTTTGGACTGTGAAGGATTCCGACCTCTCCACAACGGCTGCGCGCGACGCCGCCCGCATCGTCTGGTTTAAGCGCTACCCCGCCAAGCAGACGCTCATCGCATTTTTGCTCGCGCTGTTGGCGACCACGGCGTTTTCCATCGATCCCGCCCCGGTGTCGAGCAACGCAGTCTTGGCGATTGACCCCAAAGCCTCGGGCATGCTGTACGTGTGCTACGAGGTACTCCTCTCGTTTGCCGGCCATACCGACGCGGTCATGCTGCTTGCGCTTGCCTGCCTGCTCACCTTGCCGTTTCGCTACGTGTTCTTTGGCCGTGGCGACACCTGGCGTCCATCGATCATTCTGGCGTCGCTGTTCTTCGCCATCTGCATGGTGTTCGGTCGCAGCTACGATCTCACCGACTCGGCCGAGATTGTCCTTGGCGACAAAGCTCGCATCATCTGCGCCTGGATTGGCGGCGCGGGCTGGATGCTCCTGGCGATCGTTGCCTTCTACCTTGCCTTTGAGTGTCTAGATTGGCTGAGCTCTCGGCGCATTCCGTTTTCGGAGGCGCACTTTGGCCGCGTATGGCGTGTGGCTCACGCCGTGCTCTCGGTCCATCCCTTTGCCGGGCCCTTCCTGGTGCTTATGGTCGCCTGGGCGCCCACGCTCATCGCTTCGCTGCCCGGCCTTTTTATGGGGGACACCGGCGCGCAGATTCGCCAGTGGTTCAACTATCCCAACGGCACGAGCGATTACCTGCGCCTACTCAACCCCAACGTGCTGCTCAACGGACATCACCCCGTGGTGCACACGGCCATTATCGGCTCGTGCGTTCAGCTGGGGCTTTCGCTGTTCAACAGCGCTAACGCGGGCCTCATCATCTATACCTGCGCTCAATTTGTCATCACGGCTGCCTGCATGGCCTATTCCATTTCGTCGCTGCGCAAACTGGGCGTGAGTCTGCCGGTCCGCGGCGTGATCTTGCTGTTCTTTGTGTTTATGCCCATGTTCTCCAACTACGCGGCCCTGCTTACCAAAGACGTGCTGTTTGCCGACGCGTTTTTGGTGCTGCTGGTACAGACCGTCAAGCTCGTGGCCTGCGGCTTGCCCCGTCGTGATGCCAATGTCGAGCGAGCGGGCGAGAAAGCCCCCGTGCTCTTTGCGCGCCACGACTGGCTGTTGCTTGCGCTGGCTGCCATGGGTTCCACGTTTTTGCGCAATGGAGGCCTGGTGTTTCCCCTGGCGGCATGCGTAATCGCGGCGGCGTTTTGCGCATGGGATGTACATGTCGCTCGTCGTGCGGCTAAGCAGACGGGCACCGCGGTCTCATGCGCCACACCGCGCTTCCGCTGGGTTGGCGTCCTCGCGGTACTCGCGCTCTGCCTTGCCTCTAATATGTACTTCACCAAGGTCTTTATGCCGGAGCACGATATCACGCCTGGTTCCAAGCGCGAAATCCTCTCGATTCCGTTCCAACAGACGGCTCGTTTCGTCCAAAAGCACGACGGCCTCAACTCGGGCGTCAACCCTACGGTTAAGGAGGACGGCACTATCGTGGAGGCACCCTGCGACGGTTTGGTGACCGACGAGGAGCGCGTCGTGATCGATCGCGTGCTCAAGTACGAGAACCTGGGCCGCCGCTACAACCCCGACAAGTCCGATGCCGTCAAGAACTGCTTTAACGAGTACGCCTCGCAGGAGGACATCAAGGCCTATTTTGAGGTCTGGGCGCAGATGTTCAAAAAGGATCCCGAGTGCTATATCTCGGCGCTCATCAATAACTATTACGGCTACTTTTATCCGAGTGCCCGCGATGCCTGGGTCTACAGCACGGCGCGTAGTGCCGAGATCATGGCGCGTCCCGACAACCTCAAGTACTTCGACTTCCATCCGGTTGACAGCAACGTGGTGCGCTGGTGCGACCACCTGATCAATCTGTACCGTGTGGCGGTGCAGCGCATCCCGTTTATTTCGCTCACCATGAGCTCGGCCACCTATGTGTGGATTATGATCGCCGTGGTGGTCTACCTGCTGCGTCGTCATTCATGGCGTGCGCTGGCGATCTGGGTGCCGCTGTTGGGCGTGCTCGCCGTGTGCCTGATTGGTCCGTGCAACGGCTCGACCTACATGCGCTACCTGTATCCGGTCATCGCCTGCATGCCCTTCGCCATCGGCGCCACCGTCACCCGCAGTGACTTCCTCTGGTCCTAACCTGGTGCATTGGGGTCAGGTTTCTTTGCTGCACCAAAGGGGCCATCATCACGACGCCTTCATTTTGGGGTTTATCTTGCAGGCCAGTAGGTATATCATAACGACGTTTGTTTATATTGCCCGAGCATCTGCGCTGGGCTTTAGGTCGAAACCGATAGGAGACACGTATGTCCGGACACTCTAAGTGGGCCACAACCAAGCATCGTAAGGGCGCGCAGGACGCCAAGCGTTCCGCCCTCTTCTCCAAGCTCAGCCGCAACATCACCGTTGCTGCCCGTCTCGGCGGTGACCCGCTGCCCGAGAACAACGCCAGCCTCGCCGCTGCCGTTGCCAAGGCCAAGGCTCAGTCCATGCCTAAGGACAAGATCAAGTCCGCTATCGACAAGGCTTTTGGTTCGGGTGCTGACGCCGCCGTCTACGAGAACATCGTGTACGAGGGCTACGGTCCCGCCGGTGTCGCCGTCTACGTCGACTGCCTGACCGACAACCGCAACCGTACCGCCGCTGATGTCCGTTCCGCCTTCTCCCACGCTGGTGGCAACCTGGGCACCTCCGGCTCCGTCGCCTTCCAGTTTGAGCGCAAGGGCCAGATCGTCGTCGCCAAGGAGATCCTGGACGAGAACGCCAAGAAGGAGACCATGATCGCCAACGGTGCTGCCGGTGACGAGGATGAGTTCATGATGGCCATCGCCGAGGCCGGTGGCGAGGACTACGAGGATGCCGGCGAGGAGTGGATCGTCTGGACTGCTGCCAACGACGTCATGGCTGTCTCCAAGGCGCTCGAGGAGCAGGGCGTCCAGGTCAAGGGTTCCGAGACCACCATGGTCCCGACCACCCCGACCGAGGTCTCTGGTACCGACGCCAAGAAGGTTCAGCGCCTCATCGACCGTCTTGAGGAGCTCGACGACGTCCAGGATGTTTACAGCACCATGGACATGACCGACGAGGTCATCGCTGCCCTCGAGGAGGAGTAGCGCTCGCACGGGTTAAGCCGTGCATATCTGGGCATAATGAAGCGAGCATGCAAGCCTCGTGGAATAGATGAGCCGGATCCGCGTGCGTAGAGCACCGGACCCGGCTCTTTTATAATGATGCGAACCGTTTTGCATTTCGAGAGCCGAGATTTGAAGGGAGCGCCGCGTGCGCGTACTCAAACGAGCCCTAGCGATCGTGTATCTTGCCGCCACCATCGTGGCGCTGGGTACGCTTGTCTGCCAGTTTTGGGGGCCGTATACGTATCGCTTTATGCTGCTGATGCGCGACCCCATGCCGCGCATCGTCGTCACGGCGTGCGCCGGCGTCGTGGCGATCGGCGTGCTGGTAAGCTTTTTCCGCCTGATGTTCGCCCGTCGCGAACCGTCCTGCGTGCATCCGGCGGGGGAGCGCAATATCGAGGTTACCCTTGCGGCGCTTTCTTCGTGCGCCAGGGCTGCTGCCGAGCGTGACGACCGCGTGATGGTCGAGCATGTCGAGGCCCGCGTCCAAGGCTCCGACGATTCGCACGTCCGTTTTAAGGTCGAGGCCATCGCGCTCGATGATAAGGACGTTGCCGCTCTTGCCACCTCGATGCAGCAGCGCATCGAGAAGGCCTGCGACACCATGCTCGGCACGCCGGGTACGACCGCGCGTGTCCGTTTTTTGCCGTCCAAGACTACCGTCCAGACCGTGGAGGTTTCCGGTGAGTGATGCCAATCAAGATAAGACCGCTCGTACGCCGCGCCTGACGATTGACCAGAGCGCCACGTCGGCGAGCGAACCTGTTGATTCCAAAGCAGAGGCAACCGAGTTACAAGACGCGGCAGCCGCGGATTTTGACGAGGCTATGGGTCTCATCAAGGGTACGGGCGCTGCCGTCTGGAGCTATGCTGTGCGTCATCCCAACACCACGCTCGGCGCCGTCGCCGGCTTTATCCTCGCCGTGTTGGTGCTCACGTTGGGCCTGTGGGACACGCTCGTCATTGCATTCTTCGTGCTGATCGGCGCTGTGATCGGCCAAATTCGCGACGGCGAGAACGGGATCGTCAACTTCTTCGGCCGTCTGTTTAGCGGCCGCTAATATGTATTCGACTGTCGCATCCGCGGCAGGCATAAGGAGGAACCATGGCTTTTAATACGAAGGTCGATGTAGCCGATACCGAGCTCGAGGAGAACGAGGCGGTCGTCGCCGAAGCTGAGGATGTGACGCTCGAGGATGAGGCTCTCGTCGAGGCCGAGTCCGATACGGATGAGGACGACGAGGAAGCGGATGAGTCCGAGGACTCGCTGACCTATTCCAACGGCGTGATCGAGAAGATCGTTGCCATGGCCACCCGCGAGGTTCCGCACGTTCTGGGCATGAAGGGTAACCTCATGCACTTTGTGCAGGAGCAGTTTGGTGCCGAGAATCTGACCAAGGGCGTGACGGTCGAGGTCACCGACGATAATCGCGTGGTCGTCAACATCTCCGTCATCATCGAGTACGGCGCCTATGCGCCCGCGATCTTCGACGATGTTAAGGCACGTGTCACCGAGCGCCTTGCCGCGATGACCGGCCTTGAGGTGGCGGGCGTCAACCTGCGCATCGAGGATGTCATCACCCCCGAGGAGTACGAGCACCGCACCAGCCAGCACGAATAACCTTCCAAAAAGGGACAGGTTTGTTTTGGCAGGTTTTATCTGCGAAAACATTAAACGGCCGACCGCGCAAGCAAAAGCGTGGCCGGCCGTTTTTGTACGCTCCCGATATAGTCATACCGCTCGTCTAACTAAGGGTTGCAATCCCCACGTTCCGCGTTACTCTAATGGGCGCAATGTTTCCAAATTGTTAACGAGGGGTTGCCGTAATGGCTGACGAGCACGAAACAGAAAGCAAGGCATGGGCGATTGAGGCCGCCGCGGCAGAGGCGGCATCGCGTGCTGCCGAGGAGATGCATCGTCCTCCCGTGGTGCCGATGGAGCGCGTGGTTGATCGCACCGATATCGAGCGCGGCGAGCGTGCCGGCCAAAAGCGCAGCCAGGAGCCAGGCTTTCCACGCTTTTTTGCCGAGCTCAATTTGGGCCTGATCCTCACGGCCTTTGCCATCGTCGCGTTTAAAACCCCTAATCACTTTGCTTTTGGCGGCACCTCGGGCGTGTCGGTCATTCTGTCCACGCTGTTCCCGACCCTGCCCGTCGGCGTTTTTATGTGGATTATCAATGCGGTCCTGGTCGTTCTGGGCTTTATCTTTTTGGAGCGCAAGGCAATCCTGTGGAGCGTCTTCGCCTCGTTTGCGCTTTCGGCCTACGTCTCGCTGTTTGAGCTCTTCATTCCGACGGATGTTTCGATGACGGGCGATATGTGGCTCGACCTGTGTTTTGCCGTCATCTTGCCGGCGCTGGGCAGTGCCATTGTCTTTGACATTGGCGCCTCGACGGGCGGCACGGACATTCTTGCCATGATCCTCAAGCGCCGCACGACGCTTGAGATCGGCCGTGCCCTGTTGCTGGTCGATATCGGCATCGTGACCATCGCGGCCTTTTTGTATGGCCCGCGTGTCGGTCTGTACTGTGTGCTCGGTCTGTTTGCCAAGACGCTTGTGGTCGACAAGGCCATTGAGAGCATCCACCTGCGCAAGGTCTGTACGATTATTTGCGCCGAACCGCGCAAAGTCGAGGAGTTTATCGTCAAGCATCTCAACCGCACGGCAACGATCAGCCGTGGCTACGGCGCCTTCTCGGGCAAGTGCGTCACGGTGATTATGAGCGTGCTGAGCCGTCGCGAGGCAGTGCAACTGCGCCGCTATACCCGCGAGATTGACCCTGGCGCCTTCATCACCATCGTCGATAGCTCCGAAATCGTCGGCAAGGGCTTCCGCGGCACGAACTAGCGCGGACGCACCCTTCGAATCATTGAATAAGGCCGCCTACGTTGCAAATCGGCCATCTTGGGGTATTTGTCCCCACATTGGGCGATAATGATGCTAAAGACATCGTTTGCGATCCAGGTGATTCGCTCTAGATACGAAGGGATGATTTCGATGTTCTGTTCGCAGTGTGGCGCCCCCATGGGCGATAACGACAAGTTCTGCGGCGTGTGCGGTGCTCCTAATACCGAGGCCCCCCATGTCGCTGCCGGTTCTGTCCCGCAGGGCCAGCCCCAGCCGCAGCCGTTCGTTGCGCCCCAGCCGGCTATGAACGTGCCCAAGGGCTGCATGGCGCAGGCCTTCAACGACATGATTAAGGTTCCCGGTGCCCTGGTTCGCGTATGTCAGATTGCCTTTTTGCCGGCGCTGATCTGCGTCGTGTCGGTGCTGGTGCTGTTTATCCCCGTTATCGGTGGCATCGCGGCGGCCATTGGCTTTTTGCTCGCTTACGTGGCAAGCGTGTGCGGCGCGGGCTTTGCTATCGAGTGGGGCCGCGACCTGTCGCTCAAGGACGATAACGGTATGGAGCGCCCGCTGCTGCGCTCGACCTCGTTTGGCCTGGGCATTTTCTCGTCTGTCATTACAGGCGTGCTCGAGTTCGTGGCCATTATTCCCGTGATTGGTGTGGTGTTCTCGGTGCTTGAGAGCGCCGTAATCGGTGCTGTCGGTTCATATTATTTCTATGGTTCGAGCGGTCTTGAGGGTGCCCTCATCGGTTCGATGGGACTGCTTGTCTTTGCCCTGTTCGTCTCGTTTGTGCTGGGCATCTTCTTTAAGATGTTTGGCGATGCCGCTGTGATGCACTTTGCAGTCGCCGGCCGCGTGGAAAGCGCATTTTCGCTCGAGAAGGTTTGGAAGTCCTATAAGGCCAACCTGGGCAAGTTGTTCTGCGCATCGATTCTCCCCGAGTTTTTGACGGGCATTGTTTCCAATATCATCACCTGGATTTTCACCGCCATCTTTGGCGCCATTGCTACGTTTGGTATGTATAGCTATTACTATCGCCCCACGGGTCTTGAGGCAATCATTGAGGGTGGCGGCATTACGCTCATCCTGTTCTTGATGATCGTCGCCTTTGTTACCGTGTTCCTGAATGTGTTTGGCACGATGCTCAAGTATCGCGCCATTGGTTACTGGGCAGCGCGCCATGCCAGCGAGTGGGCCGATGAGGATACCGACGATGTCCTGACGTTTGTGCTCCCGGGTGAGAAGAAGCCTGCTCCTGCGGGGTTCAATCCCACGGCCGCCACTGGAGCTGCGCCTGCCCCGGCACCCGCACCTGCACCCGAGCCTGCCCCGGCACCCGAGCCTGCCCCGGCACCCGAGCCTGCACCTGTCCCTGCCCCCGCACCGGCGCCCGAGGCGACGCCTGCGGAACCCGATTGGAATGCCGTTGCCACGCCGGCGGATGAGCCGGGCGATAGTCCTGCTGCCGAAAACAATCAAACCGAATAGTCGGTCGAGGCGCCCTGGGCAACTGAGCCCGGGGCGCCTTTTTCTACCGCGGAAGCAAGAAAATACCTGGGAAAATGGTTGCAGAAAAAAATCTCGGAAATTGGTCAATGTTGCGCAACAACGTCGCGGCTATTGTTGAGAACATAGACGTGTAAGGTTTGAAGGCGTGCAACGCCTTAGGAAAAGGAGAAGCTTATGTTCTGTCCCACTTGTGGTTCTCCCATTTCGGATGATGCCAAATTCTGCCCTGTCTGCGGTTCTGCCATCGGTGCCGCTTCCGCTGCTCCTGCTCCGCAGCCCGCACCTCAGCCCCAGCCTGCTCCGCAGCCCACGCAGATTCAGCCCACTCCGGTTCAGGCAGTTCAGCCCCAGCCTCAGCAGCAGTACACCGGGCAGCAGCAGTACGCCGGCCAGCAGCAGTATGCTCAGCAGCCTGCGCCTGCCCCGATGGGCTATGCTCCGATTAAGACCGACCGTGGCGTGATCGGTTGGCTCCTGCTTTCCATCGTGACCTGCGGCATCTATTCGTATTACTTCCTCTATTGCCTTGCCCGCGACATCAATGTCATGTGCCAGGATGACGGCGATTCCACGCCGGGTCTGGCAGCATTCATCTTGCTGTCGTTCGTGACCTGCGGCTTCTACGGACTCTACTGGTACTACAAGATTGGTAACCGCCTGCAGGCTAATGCCCCTCGCTATGGCCTGATGTTCCAGGAGAACGGCACCACCGTTCTTATGTGGCAGATTGTCGGCGCGCTGCTGTGCGGCCTTGGCCCCATCTTTGCCATGAACATCATCATCAAGAACACCAATGCCATGGCAACGGCTTACAACGCCCGTCTTGGCGCTCGTGCCTAACGACAAGAGCGGCGTGAACAGCTCTCAGGGACATAAGGGCGCGGCGGAGCTCATTCGCCGCGCCCTTTCTTGCATCGGCGCGCTCTTTGTCGCTTGGCTCGCACTTTACCTGCTCGATATCGGCTGCGTGTTTCGCCTGATGACGGGCATTCCCTGTCCGGGATGTGGCATGACGAGGGCCTGGCTGGCGTCGCTGCGCCTCGATTTTTCGGCGGCCTTTGCCTACCATCCGCTGTTTTGGGTGGTGCCGATTGCGTTTGCGCTCGCGTTCGTGCGCGAGGAGGTGGCATCGAGCAAGCTAAAGCGTGGCATCGACATTGCGGTTATTGTTCTGTGTGTGCTGGTCGTTGCCGTATGGATCGTGCGTCTTATCAACCCGGCAGACGCGGGCCTGCTCTTTGGTGGGCACGCTCCCGCCGGAGTTCCCACCGATATCATCCACCTCGAAACCCCACGCTGGCTCACCATCCTTCGCTCTTACCTGTCGTGACGGAGGACGCGCTAGAAAAGCGGTCGACACATAAGCGGGGGCGAACGTTGAGATAACGTTCGCCCCCGCTTTGCTCTAGCCAGGTTGTTATGGGTGGGCGTGACGGCTACTCGTCGCGCTTCTCCTCGTGGCGAGCGGCAGCCCGCGCATCGTGGATGCCCTTGATGGCAGCATGGCGGGCGGTGCGGGCGTCGTGCATGGCGTCGCGGGCCTCGGCGGCCGTTGCCTTGGCAGAGCGCAGCTTGGCGGCCAGGTCGGGATTGGTCTCGGCAACCGCGGCGATCGTGGGGCCGTCGAGCTCTTCTTGCGTGGGCTCGGCCAAAAAGTCGATGGCATACTGGGCGGCTACCATGGAGCCCTTGGCGAGCACGCTCTCGTCGATCTTGTAGAAGCAGGAGTGCTGGGCATAGGTGGCGCCGATCTGGGGATTGCGCGCGCCGACAAAGGCGAGCACACCTGGTACGCGACGCAGGTACTCCGAGAAGTCCTCGCCCGAAAGCGTGCCGCGGTAATGGCCCTCGCCTGTGGGGCCCAGGCACTTGAGCACAGCTTGGCGGCAGCGCTCGCTCGAGGCGGCATCGTTTTCGACCTTGTAGTTGGCGATGGTGTAGTCGGTGAGTTCGGCCTCGGCGCCTAGCGCTGCTGCGGTGTGCTCAACGATGCGGCGCATAAGCTCGGGCATCTCCTCATGCGTTTTGTCGCCATAGGTGCGCACCGTGCCAGCGAGGTACGCCGTGCCGGCGATAACGTTGCGCGCGGTGCCGCCGTGCAGCTCGCCGACGGTGATGACGGCGGGTTCGTAGGGGCTAATCTCGCGCGAGACGATGGTCTGCAGGGCGTTGACGATTTCGGCGGCAACCATAACGGCGTCGTGGCCGCGCTGGGGCATGGCGCCATGGCACGAGGTGCCGCGGACGTCGATGCGGAACCAGTCGGTGTTTGCCATGCGTGGGCCGGGCTCGCAGCTTACGGTACCGGCGTCGACCTCGCTCCAGATGTGCGCGGCATAGGCGCCGTCGACGCCATCGAGTACGCCCGTGCCGATCATGAGCTTGGCGCCCTGGCCGTTTTCCTCGCTGGGCTGGAATACGATGCGAATCTCGCCGTGGATGTCATCGGTCATGTGGCGCAGGATTTGCAGCGTGCCGAGCATCATGGCGATATGACAGTCGTGACCGCAGGCGTGCATGCAGCCCTCATTGACGCTGGCGAACTCCTCGCCGGTCTGCTCGGTGACAGGCAGGGCGTCGATGTCGGCGCGCAGCAGGATGCGGCGGCGCGGCGTGCCGTCCTCGCGGTAGGCATCGGGCGCGGTGCCGCGAAGCGTCGCCACCAGGCCCGTCTTGAGCGGACGCTCGTAGGGGATATTCATGGCGTCGAGCTGGTTGGCGATGTCGGAAGTCGTGCGCTCCTCGGCAAGGCTCAGCTCCGGGTGCTTATGGAAGTGCCGGCGCTGCTTGATGATGTAGGGTTCAAACTCGGCTGCGATATCCTGGATGGCCGCGGTGACGTCGTCTGCCGCGCGAACCTCGGTTGCCGCCATAATTTGCTGTGCCTTGGTCTTCGTCATGGTCGATTTGCTCCTTGCTGGGTTGATCGCAAAATCGTACAGGCTCTCTCCAGTATGCCACCTGCCGCTAGGGCTGGTAAAGTTGCCGTTTGCCGCTTGGGGTTTTGTTGCAAGGGCGGGGGAGTACACTCGGGGGTGTTGAATTACCTGCCAGAGATGGGATGCTCATGCAGCATATCGATCGGATTATTCGCTCCAAGAACGTTTTTACCGCCCAAGACGGTATCGATACCGCCCGCGAGCTGGCGATTGCCATTGCGGGTGATCGCATCGTCGCAGTCGGCGCGCCCGATGACGTGATTGACGCCGCACCTGCTGCCACGCCGGTGGTCGATTACGGCGAGCAGTTTGTCTGCCCCGGTTTCCACGATGCGCACTTGCATTTCTTCCATACCTCGGTTGGCTCCTCACCGTATATGCTCATGGATATGGGCACGTCCGAGGCGGCGCTGGTGCAGGACGCGCTCAAGTTTTCCCAGGACCTGCCCGACGACGCCTGGGTCGTGACGCAGGGCTGGCGCGATTACCGCTGGGATCCGCCCGAGCACCCTACCAAGGCCTCCCTCGATGCGGCATTTCCTGATCGTCCCTGCGTTATGTACTCGGGCGACGGGCACACGCTGTGGCTCAACAGCCGCGCGCTCGAGGCACTCGGCGTGACGCGCGACAGCGAGCCGCCGGCGGGTGGCAGCTACGACAAGGATGCAAATGGCGAGCTCACGGGTATCGCTCACGAGGCTGCGGCCATGCAGCTGCTGCCGCGCTGCCTGGAGTGGCTGGGCGAGGACCGCATCGCGAGCGCATACGCCGACCAGATGAAGCGTATGGCCGAGCAAGGCATTACCTCAATCTGCGATATGTCGCTCATGCCCATGCCGGGCTGCGACTTTATTCGCGATGATGTTTACGACAAGCTGCAGGCCGCCGGCAAGCTGGGCATCCGCGCCCATCTGTTTCCCACGCTGCTGGATGACCAATCGCGCTTGGAAGAACTCCAGACCCGCTACGCGAACAACGCGCTGCTCTCGGCGCCAGGCTTTAAACAGTTCTTCGACGGCGTGTCGAGCGAGCATACCGCATACCTCACTGATCCCTATACCAATCCACGCTTCCCGGGCGATCAGGGTCGCCTGACGGTTCCTGTCGAGCGCATGCGCAAGTTGGTTCTGGCGGCAGCCGAGCGCGGCCACACCGTGCGCATCCACGTTATCGGCGACGGCGCCATCCATGCTGCGCTCGATATCTTTGAAGAGGCGGCAGAGCTATACGGCTTGCCCCAGCACGGCCATAATACGCTTGAGCATTTGGAGAATCTGCTGCCTCAGGACATCGATCGTCTGCGCAAACTCAACGTCATTGCCTCGAGCCAGCCTTGCCACATCACGCTCGACCCGGGTGGCCCGGAGCGCGACCTGGGCCTGGAACGCAGCCGCATCATGTGGCCGTTCGCAACTTATCAGCAGCGCGGTATCCGTCAAGCTTTCGGTACCGACAGCCCCATCACGGCCGTTACCAGCATGAACGTGCTCTACACGGCTATCACGCGCCAAGATCCCCGCAGCCACTGGCCCGAGGGCGGCTGGCTGCCGAGCGAGCGTATCGACGCGGCAACGGCCCTACGCAACTACACGCTTGGCAGCGCGTGCGCAGCGGGCGACGAGCAAAACCTCGGCAGCCTGGAACCCGGCAAATACGCCGACCTGGTAGTCCTGGACCGAAACCTGCTCACCGTTGACCCCCAAGAGCTCCAGGCCACCAAGGTTCAGGCCACCTACCTGGCGGGCAACTTAATCTACGAGCGCTAATATTCATGCCGTACCGTTAAACGCGGCTCGGGCAGCCTATTGTGGGATGGCGCTCGAGCCGCGTTTGTTTGCCGATGGGGGTTCGTTAGGAGCGTCCCCTCTCTGCTGGATTTGGGCGCAGGGTGGAAGCGCTGCTGCTCCGCGCGCTCAATTGGGACATCAGCGATGCTTTCTCTTAGCGTTTTGCATACTTCCAGTTGCAGATTGCAAAAAAAGTTGAGATGTTCTTTCCGGTCCTGATGTACCCCCGCCTGGGCCGTGCAAAAAATGGAGTATTCAGCACCGTGAGCTCTGCCGGTGCCGCTGCAGTCGGGTGGCATTGCGGAGATCGACGTCATTTTGGGGTCCGGTGCGGCGCGAGGCACGCTTTTTTGTCCTGACGGGGTTTGCCCGTCGACCCAAATCGCCGGTCAAAGGCGTTCTTGGGACCAATATGGTGTGTCCGGCGCGTATGCAGACGTCCTGGCCTGCTGAATACTCGAAAAAATGCACGGTGCTCCCCAGGGGACCCGAGCGTGCAGTGAAAACCATGCCTACGTTCCTATCCGCATCGCCATTTTGCTGCACTGACTTTTCTGAATACCGGGCCCGAGATTGGTCAACCCTAGGCTCCCGGAGCTGCGTTGGGGTCGGTTTCGTTGGCGGCCGCCTGCTTATGGGTGGCAAAGACCGAGCCTTCGTGGTCGAAGAGCTTACGATATTGCATGCGGTCCAGGCAATCGCGCGCATTGGCGGTCTTGGCGGGAACGTTCTTGGCCTCGGCTGTATACCAAACGCCGTGCGCATCCTGCGCCCCCACCACGTTTATCGCCGGCATGTGCGCTCGGTTTTGCAAGCGTGCGCGTTGGTAGGCGGTGAGCGGGGCACCGATGGCATTGAGTGCGAGTGCACCGACGTTATTGATGCTTGTGTTGAGTTCCCCACTCGTTTGTGCGTTGCCGGCGACATCGTAGTTCGCCCAGACCACATAGCGTGTCTGCCAGATGCGCTCGGTATGTGTGGCATCGTCCTCATCGGTAAAGTAGAGGTCGTTGTAGCGGTCGGTGAAGAACGGCTGGTGGTCGCCGTACATCACCACGACGACGGGGCGGTCGAGATCACGCAGCTTTTCCAGGAAGGCGGCGAAGGCGGCATCGGACGCTTCCATGAGCGAGCAGTATTCATTGGTCCAGGTGATAACTTTGTCGGACACACCTTCGACGGCAAGGTGCAGTTGCTGGTCGGTGGGCACCAAGCCCGTGTCATAGGCGGAGTGGTTTTGCATCGTCACGTCGTGGATGAAGATCGGCTGGTCGCTCTGCTTTAGTACCTCGAGGCACTTGTCGTAGGTGGCGGCGTCGGTGACCTTGCGGCAGAGCTCGGGTGCGCCGGCGAAGTCCTCGATCGAGAGGAACTCGTCGAATCCCATGTCCGCGAAGACGTTCTCGCGATTCCAGTTGGTGGCGTGGTTGGGGTGCATGGCCACGGTGCGATAGCCGAGTCTCTTGAACTGACGGGCGAGGTTCTCGCTCGGGGCCAGGTTGTAGGTCATGAACGGGTAGACGCCAGCGCCCAGGAATGCCATGGAGTGTCCGGTTAAGAACTCGAACTCGCTGTTACAGGTGCCGGCACCGAAGGCGCTCATGTAGCTCACTCCCTGCAGAAGCGCGTTGTCGATGGCTTTGAAGCGCTCGGGCCCCTTATAGCCACAGCCTAGTTCGTTAAAGATCGAAAGGTCGGCGAAGGACTCGTTCATGATGCAGATGACTGAGGGCTTGAGCTGGTCAAACTGTTCGACGGCAGCGGCACGGGAGGGGTCGGCGATGCCGTTCGTGCCCGCGTTCCAGCGCGCGGCAAGGCGCTTGATGATCGCCGAGGCCTCACCGCTCTTGTAGTGCTTGGGTTTAGGCGGCACCATTTTTTGCGCGCTCGAAATGAAGGTGGGGAGAAACCCCTGACTGTAATAGCTTTCGAGGGGCTTCCAGGTATGAAGCTTGATGCCCAAGGTGTCGTAATAGCTGATGAAGGCCTGCGCCCCCAGCACGGCTCCGGCAACAAGTGCGGTACGACGGTCGACGGAGAGGGGGAGCTTGGATTTGGTTGCGACTGGATGCTCCCTCGGCGCTGTCGATGTCCCCTCGGTTGCCGGAGACGCCTTTGGGTCCTTCGATTTCAAGGACGCAGACATCGCATGGTCGATGGGCTCGGGGGACGTTTCCGATGCGCGGCGCGGCGGTCGCCCACATGCATCACGCGGAATGAGGACGATAAGCGCGATTCCCAAGGCCGCGGCGGCAAGCCCCATGAAGCAGAAAGTGCTGAGCTCATAGGTGTAGCTGCCGGCGACCGTCGCAGCGGTCGAGAGGGCGAACAGGTCTCCGGGTTGGATGGGCATCGATTTGAACGTGATTACGAAGTGCTCGGCGATACCGATGCTGGCGAGCGCAGCGATGCCCACGATTGCGGGGGTCTTACGGCGGTGCGGCAGATAGAACAACAGGCACAAGAAGCAGAAGATGAGCAAAAGCTCTAAAAGTGCCGGTCCGGGCTGCATCTTCCGCAGCTCATGGTTGGAGGGCAGCTCGAGGGCGAGCATCGAGCATATCGATGCGCCGCCGATCGTTGCCAGCGTACAGGGGTAGGGATGGTCGGTCATCCAGCTTTTCAGATCCTTCATGCTCATCTTCATCGTCTCTGTTCCTTACTCCTAGTTCAGCGTCTTCACGAGCTTCTCCAGGTTGTCGTTCATGATGGGCGGGTAATCCTCGCCGGCTTTAAGCTGTTTGTCAGTGAGTCCCTAGACGGGGTCGAGCTGGACGCATTGTCGTCAGAATCGGCGAGAGCAAAGACCGCACTTACAAGGGACATATATGCCGCCGCCATGGGGCCACGGTGACGAATAGGACGCCGCTTGGGATGGCGACGGTAGATTCGGTTGTTCATAGATTGCTTCTGAATTGAAAACGGTTGCGCCGGGGTGCTGACGGCCGAAGGCGATGCCGCTGTGGCACGCGGTAGCTATTTGATTCAATTGGGAGCCGCTAATCGTCCAGACGGACCCTGAGGGATAATAGGGTGACCGGGGCATATGAAGATCGCTCGGTGCCGATGACGGCTAGGGCGGAGATCAGCAAGAGGATGATGAACGATGTCGCGCCCACGGGGACGGTGTCACCGCCACGGGCGATCGACAGATTGCCGGCGAGCTCGGCGCAGATGGTGCAGCCCGCGCCGGTGCAGTCATGATGCAACTCATGGGCGGCTGCGATGGGGGAGAGGATGGTTACCGCGAGAAGGGCGAAGACGAGAGCCAGGGCGAGCAGGCGAGTGCGAACGGGCGGCATGGAGTCGTGTGCATCGCGATTCGGTGCTATATCTCGCCACGCCGAGGTGCTCAGTTCATCAGTCATCTGCCCTCCCTTCCTCTCATCTGGGCATATTTCATCTGGAGGATTGTAGTCTTGAGAAGCTGATTCACAAAGTTGCCGCGCTAAAACTTCATGCTTTCCGGTCCGCCTTGGGGCCGAGCATAAGTTATCCCCCGGCATTCAGAAAATCTAAGTGCCGAAAAATAAGATTTTTTGACTCCGTGTTGTATAACCCGCCATTCGTGGGTACCATTCAACGCGTACGCAAACAAAAAGGGTTAACCCGCGCGGAATGACCGCGCGGCCCACAAAGGAGGAAACAAGCATGTCGTCTTTGAAGCCGCTTGCAGATCGCGTCCTGGTCAAGCCCGACGAGGCCGAGCAGAAGACCGCTTCTGGTCTGTATATCGCCAGCAACGCTCAGGAGAAGCCGCAGCGCGGCACCATCGTTGCCGTTGGCGCCGGTAAGGTCAACGACAAGGGTGAGCGCATCCCTATGGACGTTCAGGTCGGCGACGTTGTCATCTACGGTAAGTTCGGCGGCAACGAGGTCAAGGTCGACGGCGAGAAGTATCTGCTGATGCGCGCCGACGACATCTACGCCGTCGTCGAGGCCTAGTCTCGTCAGAATCTCTGATTCGTCTTTGAACGCGCCCGCCGCATAGGACTCGGAAGCGGCGACGCGAGTCACATTTCTTTTGGAGGATTACCTACCATGGCAAAGAACATTACGTTCAACACCGATGCCCGCGCTAAGCTCGCCAAGGGCGTCAACACTCTGGCCGACGCCGTTACCGTCACCATGGGCCCCAAGGGCCGTTACGTTGCGCTGCAGCGCACGTTCGGTGCCCCGACCATCACCAACGACGGCGTTTCCGTCGCTAAGGAGATTGAGCTCGAGGACAACATCGAGAACATGGGCGCCCAGCTGGTGAAGGAGGTCGCCACCAAGACCAACGACACCGTGGGTGACGGCACCACCACCGCAACCCTGCTCGCTCAGGCTATCGTCAACGACGGTCTGCGCAACGTCGCCGCCGGCGCCAACCCGCTGGCCATCCGTCGCGGCATCGACAAGGCTGTAAACGCCGCCGTCGCCGAGATGAAGAAGCAGGCCAAGCCGGTCGAGACCAAGGAGCAGATCGCTTCTGTCGGCACCATCTCCGCTGGTGACCCCGAGGTTGGCGAGAAGATCGCCGAGGCCATGGAGGTCGTGGGCAAGGACGGCGTCATCACCGTCGAGGATTCCCAGACGTTCGACATCACCATCGACACCGTCGAGGGCATGCAGTTCGACAAGGGCTACGTCTCCGCTTACTTCGTCACGGACAACGACCGCATGGAGGCCGTGATGAAGGATCCGTACATCCTCATCACCGACCAGAAGATCTCCAGCGTCCAGGACATCATGCCTGTTCTCGAGGCTGTCCAGCGCGCCGGCCGTGGCCTGCTCATCATCGCTGAGGACATCGATGGCGAGGCTCTGCCGACCCTCGTCCTCAACAAGATCCGTGGCGCTCTCAACGTCTGCGCCGTCAAGGCCCCGGGCTACGGCGATCGCCGCAAGCGCATCCTCGAGGACATCGCCGTCCTCACCGGTGGTCAGGCTGCTCTGGACGAGCTGGGCGTGAAGGTCGCTGACATCACCGCCGATATGCTCGGTACCGCTAAGTCCGTCACCATTTCCAAGGACAACACCGTCGTCGTCGGCGGCGCTGGCTCCAAGGAGGCCATCGACGCCCGTATCGCTCAGATCAAGGGCGAGATGGAGAACACCACCTCTGACTTCGACCGCGAGAAGCTCCAGGAGCGCCTGGCCAAGCTCTCCGGTGGCGTTGCCGTCATCAAGGTCGGCGCTGCTACCGAGTCCGAGCTCAAGGAGATCAAGCATCGCGTCGAGGACGCTCTGCAGGCTACCCGCGCTGCTGTCGAGGAGGGCATTGTCGCCGGTGGCGGCGTCGCCTTCATGGACGCTGCTCCTGCACTCGACGCCGTTGAGCTTGACGACCCTGAGGAGAAGATCGGTGTCGACATCGTCAAGAAGGCTCTGACCGCTCCGGTCGCCACCATCGCCAAGAACGCTGGCTTTGAGGGCGCTGTCGTGGTCGACAAGGTTGCCGAGCTGCCCGCCGGCCAGGGTCTCAACTCTGCCAACGGCGAGTGGGGCGACATGATCGAGATGGGCGTCCTCGACCCCGTCAAGGTCAGCCGCGTCACCCTGCAGAACGCTGCTTCTGTCGCCAGCCTGATTCTCATCACCGAGGCCACCGTCTCCGATGTGCCCAAGAACACTCAGCTTGAGGACGCTATCGCTGCTGCTACCGCTGGTCAGCAGGGCGGCGGTATGTACTAAGGCCGACAAGGTCTAGAACTCCCACCGGGAATCCGGGGGCGTGACGGGGGCTTCTCTCCGGAACGTCCTCGGACATGCAAAGAGGCTCCGCATCGCGCTTCGCGCTGCGGAGCCTCTTTGCGTCCTGCGGAATGTTCCGGAGAGAAGCCCCCGTCACGCCCCCGGATTCCCTGCGTTTACGGCCTTGAGGTCGGCGGGCGGAGAAGGACGTGGTCGATAGGGATACGTGTCCCCTTCGCTGTTTCGCGCTTTGCGCGAAAGGCGCGCTACTTTGGGATGGATGGGGAACGTGGTTGTTGCGGTGGCTTTTCCCTTTTGCTGTTTCGCGGCTTTGCCGCGAAAATCGCAGCACTTTGGGATGGGCGGGTACGTTATTGTCGCGCTGCTCTGTCCCGGCCGCATTTCTAGAGCGTTTCCCCCGCCATAAATTACCCTTGGCATACTTGCGCGAAAGCCTACTGGTGCTACACTTGCAATTGCTGTTTCAGGGCGGGGTGAAATTCCCCACTGGCGGTAAATCGGGCGGTGTCAAAGGGGCGCCGTGGCGCAGGCGAGATGCCTGCGGCCGAGCCGATGAGTCCGCGACCCGTGTGTGCGTTGGTTCGCATGCCGGCTGAACTGGTGAGATTCCAGTACCAACGGTTAGAGTCCGGATGAAAGAGGCAGGTGATCTTATGTCTGAACAGTCGCAGCATATCCATTTTGAGAACACGAATAGGTGGAGCACCAAACAGCTCGTTACCATGGCGCTGATGTGCGCCCTGGGCGCCCTGTTTATGTACGTGCAGCTGCCCATCCTTCCTTCGGCGCCGTTTTTGACGTATGACCCGTCGCTGGTACCGGCGATGGTGTGCGGTTTTGCGTATGGCCCCGGCGCCGGCACTGCTGTTGCCGCCATGGCGATCGTTATCCATGCGCTCACCACGGGTGACTGGGTCGGTGCGCTTATGAACCTGGTGGCTACGCTGGGTTATATTCTGCCCGCGGCTATCGTCTACCAGAAGATGCATACCTATAAGGGTGCCGTGATTGGCCTAGCGCTCGGCGTCATTGCCGCTACGGCGTTGTCTATGGTCGCAAACCTTACCATTGGTGTTTGGTTCTGGTATGGCTCGGTCGATGTGATCGCCCCGCTCATGATTCCTGCCGTGCTGCCGTTCAACCTCATCAAGACCGTGCTCAACTCGGTGTTGACGCTGGCGGTGTACAAGGCGGTCTCTAATCTCATTACGCCCAAGAAGGACCAGGTCAAAGGCCGCGCATGATTGAGTGTCGGGGCGTTTCCTTTAGCTATGACGGTGCCGTACCGGCACTCGACGGCGTCGATCTGAACATCGAGGACGGGGAGTTTTTCTGCATCCTCGGTGGCAATGGGTCGGGCAAGTCGACGTTTGCCAAGCATCTGAATGCGCTGCTGCAGCCCGATGCGGGCACGGTACGTATCAACGGTATGGATGCGTCCGATCCCGAGCTGGTCTACGACATTCGTTCGACCGCAGGCATGGTGTTCCAGAATCCCGACGATCAGCTGGTGGCAACGCTTGTCGAAGATGACGTTGCGTTCGGTCTCGAAAACCTTGGCGTGCCATCGGCGCAAATTGCGCAGCGCGTACGCGAGGCGCTGAAGGGCGTGGGCCTGGTGGGCTTTGAGCGCCACGAGACCCACGCGCTCTCGGGTGGCCAAAAGCAGCGCGTGGCGCTTGCCGGCGTGCTCGCCATGGAACCGCGCGTGCTCATCTTGGACGAGGCTTCCTCGATGCTCGATCCGCGTGGACGCAAGGGCCTCATGAAGGTTTGCCGCGTGTTGCACGCTCGCGGCATGACCATCGTGATGATTACGCACTTTATGGAAGAGGCCGCCGAGGCCGATCGTGTCGCGGTGTTTCGGGCGGGGCGCGTTGCCATGCTCGGTACGCCCGAGGAAATCTTGACGCGGGCGGACGAACTTGCGCAGCTCAACTTGGATATGCCGGCGTCGTGCTGTCTAGGTAGGGCACTTCGTGCGAAGGGCGTACCCGTTTGCGCGCAGGTGCGTGAGGCGGATATGGTCGCCGAGATTGCGCAGGCTTATGCCGAGCGGAGTGGGGTAGACATCGTGGGGCGGCCCTTTGAGTCCGATCCTCGTATGCTCGACAACGCATCCTCTGCAAACGATGGAACAGCAGCGTCGGAGCCCGTCATAGAGCTATCCCATGTTTCGTACAGTTATTCGCTCAGTCCGCGCGAGCGCCGCCGCTGGCATAAGCGCTCGGTCACTGCGGGCAAATCGAGCAAACAGGCTCTCTGGGGAAACGACCCCAGCAGTCCGTGGGCGCTGCGCGATGTATCGCTGACGGTGCGTCGCGGCGAGTTCCTGGGCTTGGCAGGTCATACCGGTTCGGGTAAGTCGACGCTGGTCCAGCATCTCAACGGTTTGATTCGCCCCCAGGAGGGATCCGTTCGCGCGCTGGGGCTCGACCTATCAAACAAGAAAGACGCCGCTGCGGTTAAGGCCAAGGTCGGCGTGGTATTTCAGTATCCTGAGCGTCAGCTGTTTGCCGAAACCGTGGCGCAGGACGTGGCGTTTGGTCCGCACAACCTTGGCTTGCCGCAAGATGAAGTCGACCGTCGTGTCGAGTCATCACTCTCGCGCGTGGGCCTCGATCTTTCCACGGTCGGCGACAAGAGTCCCTTTGAGCTTTCGGGCGGTCAGCAACGGCGTGTGGCATTCGCCGGCGTGCTCGCCATGGAGCCCGAGGTCCTGGTGCTCGATGAACCCATGGCGGGGCTCGATCCGGCTGCGCGCAGGGATTTCCTTGAGCTTATCGGTCGACTTCACCGCGATGGCCTGACCGTTGTCATGGGTTCGCATAGTATGGATGACCTGGCCAATTGCTGCGACCGTATTGTCGTGATGAACGAGGGCGCGGTGTTTGCCGAGGGCACGCCCGCTCAGGTTTTTGCGCATGCGGATGAGCTCAAGTCGATCGGCTTGGGCGTTCCCGCCGCCCAGCGCATGGCGTTGGCGCTCGCGGAAGCGGGCGTGCCGCTGCGCTTTGACGGCCTCTATACGGTTGAGTCGCTGGCAGACGAGTTGGTGGACCTGCTAATCGGTCGCTCGGACGGTCCTTCTAACGTCGCGGACATTGCTAAATCCAAGACGGTCGCGCGAGAGGAGGGCTGCTAATGGAGGCGTTTTCGTTTGGCAGCTACTATCCCGGCGATAGTGCAATCCACCGCCTGGACCCGCGAACTAAGTTGCTCTTGGGCTTTGTGTTTCTGATCACGACGCTCACGGTTGGCAGCTTCCGCGGACTGGCCCCGGTCGCAATTTTCGCCGTGCTGATCTATGCCGTGTCCCGGGTGCCGTTGCGCCGGGTCCTATCATCGATGGCGCCGCTGCTGGCAATCGTCGTCGTGGTCGCGGTGCTCAACTTGTTTACCGATCAGAGTGGGCGCATCCTGTGGCAGCTCGGCTTTCTGCAGATAAGCGAGGGCTCACTGCGTTCTGCCGCCTTTATGGCGTGCCGCCTGACGTTGATGATGGCCGGCATGAGCGCCATTACGCTCACCACGCCCACGCTCGACCTCACCGCGGGCTTTGAGCGCCTGCTCGCGCCGTTTGCGCGTGTGGGACTTCCTGCGCACGAGCTCGGCATGATCATGGGTATCGCGCTACGCTTTATGCCGCAGTTTGCCACCGAGATGAAGCAGACGGCCGATGCGCAGGCAAGCCGCGGTGCACGCGTGACGGGAGGTCCGCTCGGCGGCGTGCGTATGCTCGGCAGTGTGGCGATTCCGCTGTTCACGGGCGTTTTCCGCCATGCCGAGACGCTGTCTGCTGCCATGGATGCACGCTGCTATCACGGTGAGCAGGGCCGCACGCGCCTGCATGCGCTTGCATTTCGCCGCGGGGATGCGCTGGCTGCGGTGGTGACGGCGCTGCTGCTCATCTGCGTCATCGTCATCAACCTTCAACTTGTTTAGGCGCGATTCGAGCGCAAGAAAGGGGTCCCTATGACCGACAACGATCGCACGGCTCAGCTTGAGCGCGCCTGTTCATATCTCAGGCGCATTCCGGCGTGGTATCTGGCCACGACCGATGTGGCCGACGGGCATCAGCCTCGTGTGAGGCCGTTTTCTTTTGCCATGGTCGATGACGGTAAGTTGTGGTTTTGCACGTCGCGCGACAAGGACGTGTGGGCGGAGCTGAGTGCGAATCCCAAGTTTGAGCTCTCGGGCTGGAAGCCGGGGGAATGTTGGATCGTATTGACCGGCGAAGCCGCACTTGAGGACGACGCAGTTGCGAGCGACAAGGTGCGTCAAGCGGGTTTTAAGCACATGGTGGGCATCGGCGAGGAACACGAGAGTGCCAACGACGGCCGCCTTGCTTTCTTTTCGGTCCGCAACATTGCCGCGCGCTTCTGTGATATCGACGGCAGCGAGGAGCGCCTGGAGCTCTAGCGCGTCTCAAATTAACTACCCGTTCCGAATTAGCTAGCGCCAGGAGGACACATGGACGGATTGAATACGGTGTTGGAGTATCTGACGTCGGTGCCGGCATGGTATTTGGCGACGAGCGTTGACGGACAGCCTCATGTGCGTCCGTTTTCGTTTGCGCAGATCCAGGACGGCAAGCTGTGGTTTGTAACAGCGCGCACCAAAGATGTGTGGCAAGAGCTGCTGCAAAACCAGCGCTTTGAGGCCACGAGTTGGTGGCCGGGCCATGGCTGGCTCATCTTGCGCGGGCGTGCCGGCTTGGATGACCGGGCTTTAGGCGAAATGCGCGAAGCTGGGTGGAAGCATCTAGAGCGCCTGGGCGAGCACTATGAGGGGCCTAACGACCCCACGCTCGTCTTCTTTAGCGTCGAGGATCCCGAGGCTTTTATCTGCAATCACGACGAATGGGTGCCGGTCGAGCTCTAGCCAGCTGGCTCATCCTAACAACTTGGTTTTCGCATGGGCGGGCCCCGTATTGCCCGGCGCCGTTAGGAGCGCCGGTCAATACGGGGCCCGCTCCATTTGTCAATTCCTTCAAGCGAATGTGTCGGGAATGTTTCAATGCATGAATATGCAAGCCATTTACGTATTAATGCATCTTTTGGTGCTAAAGTTTCAACCCACTTCATAACGACCGCTGCGAAATGCGCATCGGTGCATAAATCGCAGACAAGGAGTCTGATATGTCTTTGAAGGTTGGAATCGTCGGCGCGGCTGGATATGCCGGAGCCGAGCTCATTCGCCTCGTCCTCGGTCATCCCGAGTTTGAACTTGCTGCCATTACGTCCAACGCCGATGCCGGCCAGCCGTTGTCTGCGGTGCACCCGAGCTTCACCGGCGTAAGCGATCTTGTCTTTACGACGCATGATGCCCCTGAGCTCAAGAACTGCGACGCGGTCTTTTTGGCCGTGCCGCACACGGCTGCCATGGCACAGGTGCCCGTGCTGCTTGCATCGGGCGTCTCCTGCTTTGATCTTTCGGCCGACTACCGTCTGAACGACGCGTCCGTTTTTGAGGCTTGGTATGCCGCCGAGCATACGAGCCCCGAGCTGCTCAAGACCCGTGCCTTCGGTCTGCCCGAGCTGTTCTGCCAGGACTTGGAGACCGCCGCATCCGACCATGCCGACGGCAAACCCGTGCTGGTCGCCTGCGCCGGTTGCTATCCCACCGCAACGAGCCTTGCCGCCGCGCCCGCCGTGCGCGCGGGCTGGGTGGCCGAGAACGGCCCCGTGATTGTCGATGCCATTAGCGGCGTGACGGGCGCCGGTAAGTCCTGCAACGCCCGCACCCATTTTTGCAGCGCCGACGAGAACTTGGAGGCCTACGGCGTGGGCAAGCATCGCCACACGCCCGAGATTGAGCAAATCCTTGGCCTGACCGATCGCGTCGTCTTTACCCCGCACCTGGCACCGCTCAAGCGCGGTCTGCTCTCCACGGTGACGCTGCCGCTCGCGCCGCAGGCTCTCGATACCTTGACCCTTGAGGACGTTGTCGACCATTACAAGCAGTTCTACGCCGGTCGCACCTTTGTGCGCGTGCTCGATGCCGGCCAGCAGCCCAAGACGGCTTCGGTCGTCGGCACCAACGCTGCCCAGATTGGCCTCGCGCTCAACAAGCGCGCGGGCGTGCTGGTGGCGACGGGTGCTATCGACAATTTGTGCAAGGGCGCTGCGGGCCAAGCAGTCCAGTGCGCCAATATCGTCTTTGGCTTTGACGAGCGACGAGGCTTGCCTACAGTGGCGTGCCCGGTGTAGCACATTCGATTGTTAACGATTTGGTAGTCGGGCATCGAGTGGGGCGCCACTCTTAAGCTGGTCTCATGATCACGACTGGCATGGCGCACCAACCGATGTCCGTTTTTTTTGTTTGACATAAGGAGTCATAAAGACGATGAATACCGAGCTGTTTGATATCAAGATTCGCGCCGTCGAGGGTGGCGTTACGGCTGCGGCTGGTTTTAAAGCCGCAGGCATCCACGCTGGGTTCCGCAAGAACCCCGAGCGTCTGGATTACGCGCTCGTCGTGCCCGATAAACCCTGTCCCGGTGCCGGCGTGTTTACCACCAATCGCTTTTGCGCGGCGCCCGTGCAGGTGAGCCGTGCCAACCTGGGCGGTGCCGACAAGGGCTACGGTATCATCGCCGGTGTTTCGGTCAACTCTGGCAATGCCAACGCCGCCACGGGTGAGACCGGCCTTGCCTGCGCGCGCGAGACGTGCAGCATCGCATCGCAGGTCATCGGCTGCGAGCCCCAGCAGATTCTGGTTGCCTCCACGGGTGTGATTGGCCAGATTCTGTCGATCGACACGTTTGAGACCGCCATTCCTGCTGCCTACGAGGCGCTCTCCGCCCACGGTGGCGCCGATGCCGCTCGCGCCATCATGACGACCGACACGCACTCCAAGGAGTACGCCGTATCCTACGTCAGTGAGGCTGCGGGTCATGCGGGCAATGTCTATACGGTAGGCGGAATGTGCAAGGGCTCGGGCATGATCATGCCCAACATGGCCACCATGATCGCAGTTATCACCACCGATGTCCCCGTCGAGCCTGCGGCACTTCATGCCCTGCTGCTCTCGACCGTCAAGCAGACCTTTAACAAGGTAACGGTTGATTCCGACACCTCGACCAACGACACCTGCATCATGCTTGCCTCCGGCGCCGCTGCCGCAGATGCCGAGCCTATCGTCGAGGGCTCCGATGCCTTTGACGAGTTGGCATTTGCCGTGCACGAGGTGTGCGAGAGCCTGGCGCGCAATATCGCCGCCGATGGTGAGGGCGCATCCAAGCTTGTTACGGTCAACGTTACCGGCGCCGCCAACGACGAGGAGGCCGATATCGCCGCCCGTGCCGTTGCCAACTCGCCGCTCGTTAAGACCTGCATCGCCGGCCACGACTGCAACTGGGGCCGCGTTGCTATGGCGCTTGGCAAGTGCGGCGTGAAGTTTAATCAGGAAGACGTTTCCATTGACATGATGGGCATGCCTGTCTGTCGCGACGGTCTGACTGTTCCCTTTGACGAGGACGAGGCTCTACGACGTTTCGAGGCGCCCGAGATCGTGATCTCGGCAGACCTGGGCGCGGGCGACGCGGCGACCACCGTGTGGACTTGCGACCTCACGCACGAGTACATCTCCATTAACGGCGACTACCGTTCCTAGATTCCAGGCACGCTGCGCATCTTGCCGCGATTGCGGACAGCGGAGCACGGCGCGATAACGATACGAAAGACGAGGCAGATTATGAAATTCGCACGCGATTGTCGTTCGAGCGAATCCAACGAAGCAACCGCGCAGCTGCTGTTCGAAGCGCTGCCGTGGATTAAGAACCTGACCGGCAAGACGGTTGTTATCAAATATGGCGGAGCCGCCATGGTTGATGAGCAGCTGCGCCGCGACGTGATGAGCGACATCGTCCTGCTTAAGATCATCGGCATGCGCCCCGTCATCGTGCATGGCGGCGGCAAGGCCATCAACGAGGCGCTGAGCCATTACGATATTCCCGTCGAGTTTAAGAACGGCCAGCGCGTGACCACGCCGGCGACCATGGATATCGTGCGCGAGGTGCTGGGCGGTAAGGTCAACCAGGAGCTGGTCGCGGCGCTCAACCATCACGGCAACCTGGCCGTGGGCGTTTCGGGCAGCGATGCCGGTACGCTCATCGCCGAGCCGCTCGACCCCGAACTCGGCCGCGTAGGCAAGGTCACGCACGTCAACACCGACTATATCGAGCGCCTGCTCGATAGCGAGTACATCCCCGTCATCGCTACCGTCGCGGCGGGGGAGGACGGCGGTTTCTTCAACATCAACGCCGATACCGCCGCCGGTGCCGTTGCGGCGGCGCTGCATGCGCATAAGGCGATCTTTTTGACCGACGTCGACGGCCTGTACAAGGACTTTAGCGATAAAGACTCACTCATCTCCAACCTAACGCTCGACGAGGTTAACGAAATGCTCTACGGCGGCGAGGTCGATAAGGGCATGATTCCCAAGCTGCGTGCGGCCGTCGATGCGCTTGCCGGCGGCGTATTTCGCGCTCACATCATCAACGGCACCACGCCGCATTCGCTGCTGCTGGAGCTGCTGACCGATGCCGGCGTCGGTACCGTGATCCATTCCACCGAGACGGCTTACGAGTTCGATACGCATCCGCATCCGCTTTCGACGTTTGCTGCGCGTCTGACCGAGAACCTCGACGAGGTCGAGAAGCTTCAGACGGTCTAACTGACTCGCAGCCGCCCCATTCCTGCACCCATAGGCCTGCGCCGTCTGGCGCCCAACGAAAGGCATCCCATGTCACTTGCAGCTCAGCAATCGCTTGAATCCCATTACGTTATGCATACCTTTGGCCGCTCTCCGGTCGAGTTTGTCGAGGGTCACGGCATGAAGCTCACCGGCGACGATGGTCGTGAGTACCTCGACTTTCTTGCCGGCATCGGCGTGTGCAGCCTAGGTCATGGCGACCCGGCTGTGCTCTCGGCGCTCGAGGCACAGACCAAAAAGCTCATGCATGTCTCCAATTACTTCTACATCGAGCAGCGCGGACAGGTCGCGGCGCTGCTGTCCAAGCTCGCTAACGACGACGTAGATGGTGCGCGTGTGCTTGCCGATGCCATTGTCGCCGGCGATGAGACCACGGCAGCTGCTCTTGGTGCCCCGGCTACGGATGAGCAGGTTTGGGAGACCTTCTTTGCCAACTCTGGCGCCGAGGCCAACGAGGGCTCGATGAAGCTCGCGCGCCTGTACGCCAAGCGTGCCGGTAATGGCGGCAACACCATCGTGTGCATGCGCGGCGGCTTCCACGGCCGTACGCTCGAGACCATTGCCGCCACCATGCAGGATTGGCTGCAGGATAGTTTCCGCCCGCTGCCGGGTGGCTTTGTGGCCTGCACGCCCAACGATATCGATGAACTGCGTGCGATCTTTAAGCAGCTGGGGGGCGAAATTTGCGCCGTGATGCTCGAGCCGATTCAGGGCGAGAGCGGTGTGCACCCCATGACCGAGGAGTTTATGGCGGCAGCGCGCGACCTGGCACACGAAGTGGGCGCCGTGCTTATCGCCGACGAGGTCCAGTGCGGCATCTTCCGCTGCGGCAAGCCGTTTGCATTCCAAGCCTATGGCGTGGAACCCGACATCATGAGCCTTGCCAAGGGCATTGCTGATGGCGTGCCCATGGGTGCCGTCGTAGCAAAGAAGGAGATTGCCGACGTGTTTAAGTCGGGCGACCACGGCTCGACGTTTGGCGGTAGCTGCTTGGCCATCGCGGCGTGTGCCGCGACGCTCTCCGCACTCGTGCGCGGCGATTATGCCGACCACGCTGCCAAGGTAGGCGCCTATATGGAGGCAAAGCTCGCCAAGCTGCCGAACGTGACCGAGGTGCGTGGCCGCGGCTTGATGCTCGGCTGCGATCTGGACGATACTGCGGGTGATGCACACGACGTTGTGGCCCGTGCATTGGGGGCTGGTGCCGTGATTAACGCTACGGGTGCCCATACGCTGCGTTTCCTGCCGCCGCTCGTCTGCGAGGAATCCGACGTGGACAGTCTGATCGAGATCCTGTCGGACGTTTTGGCCTAACGCGGCGCAATAACTCAATTTGAACCGGGTTCCGGAGGTAGCGTGCAGAGATGTGGTGTAAGAGGCGGGGCATGCCCCGCCTCCGCC
>ERZ791611.272-NODE-272-length-56531-cov-9.707168_pt1 | contig 56531 bp, 48 predicted proteins | sample MGYA00510275_ERZ791611 | MGnify/ENA primary metagenome ERZ791611 (study PRJEB30046, sample SAMN00791912) | human gut metagenome | study: EMG produced TPA metagenomics assembly of the A metagenome-wide association study of gut microbiota in type 2...
TTTAAATTTGCAGTGCAAAGAAAAGAATTTTTTATGTTACAAAACAAATTTAATGCACTAAAAATGCGGAAAACTGCACATTTTTTCTTTTCGTGTGCACTAAAACATAGGAAAATATGAAAAACGTAGCAATTTTTGCCTCCGGTTCGGGTACAAACGCGGAAAATATCGCCCGGTACTTCTCTAAAAATGAAACCGTTAAAGTCGCGGTTGTTTTGTCCAATAATAAGAATGTGGGCGTTCATGCACGCGTCAATAATCTGGGAATTCCGTCTTTTGTGTTTTCCCGCGACGAATTTGTGGAAGGAACCCCCATTTTGGCGAAACTGGCGGAATATCAGATCGATTTGATTGTTCTGGCTGGTTTTATGAATAAGATTTCAGATGCGTTACTGACAGCTTATCCGGGTAAAATCATCAATATTCATCCGGCTCTGTTACCTAAACATGGCGGAAAGGGAATGTATGGGATGCATGTGCATGAGGCTGTCGTTGCTGCCGGCGAGAAAGAGTCAGGCATAACGATACATTATATAAATGAGAATTACGATGAAGGTGATATCATTTTCCAGGCTAAATGTGAAGTGTTGCCTGCCGATACCCCTGAAGAAGTGGCTACTAAAGTGCATGCATTGGAATATGCTCATTATCCGCATGTGATTGATGACTTATTGAAATAGTAAGAAAAAGGTATAAAAAATTAAGCCCTACCGGTAATTTCTTGATCCGGCAGGGCTTTTCATCTATTAGTGGTTTAATCAGAATGTCATGTTCAATTGCATCACATAAGTACGTGGTGCCGATACCAGCATCGGGCGTGTGCAATATTCTTTATTAAAGAGATTGTTGATCATAAACTGGAATGATACGTCTTTCGTTATCTTTACGCCGGCACGCAGGTCGACTACACAATAGTCCGTATTCTTTTCTTTCCAGTATGTATTAAGCGTTTCTCCGCCGATATTTCCATACAGCAGCTGACGGATATACTCCATGGCATCCGGCTGTTCTTTTTCGCGCTCGTCTACCATCAGATAATCGACTGCCAGCATCTTACTTTTCCAAGTCACATTCATACCCAGGTTCAGGCGTTTCCACTGGAGATCAAGCACACCTTTCACCGTGTGTTTCTGACGATATTTCAGATATTTGGAGTCGTTGGATTTTTCCTTGGCACGGAGAGGGTCGTTATATTGTGCTTCGATTTCGTTCTTTTCCTTGTAATCGATATCCTCGGGTTCGATGAAAACATATCCCAGGTTATAAGATAACTTGGTGTCGGGATTGAAGTTGTAGAAACCGTTTGTACTTATCTCTGCCCCATAGATGCGTGCTTTGGATACATTGTAGAATTGTGCACCGATACCCGGCATCTGACCTTTGGCAATGATACCCAGGATTTCCTGTGTGCTGTTGGCATAGGCATAAGAGTTGGGGTCGAAGAAGCCGAAACGGAATTCGATCATGTCCGTATATTGCGTATAGAAACCGGCAACATCGAAGAATCCCATCAGATTACCGAATTTATATCCTTGTTTGAAACCCAGTTCTGCATTTACCCCTTTTTCTGCCTTTACTTCATTGTTCGGGAATACACCGACTCCACCGATATCCTTGCGGGCATATTTCTCGGTCAGAGAAGGATAACGATAGCCTTGTCCGAAACTGGCCCGGATAAAGCTGTAATCAGCCAGTTGGTAATTCAAACCTGCACGGAAGATAGGTTTGACAGGTACTTTAGCTCCGAATATCTTTGTGTCGGCTTCACGAAGAAAATCATCCACACGATAATATTCGGCACGCATACCGGCAGACACGCTCAGACGGTCGAAAAAGCGTTGGTCATACTGGAAGAACAGGGCTGCATTGTCGCTGTCGTGATTGCCTGTCGTTACAGAGGTGCTTCGCATATGTTCGTAAGTGGCTCCGGCTGTGATCTGTGTACCGTTGTCCCATTTTTTGTTGAACTGGTAATCCAGATAATACGTATAATTCTTGTCGATGGTTACTGGGTCAGCTTTCGGGTTGATCGCATTGGACAACCAAGGGATCAGGTCGGAGGTACTGCTAGGAATACCACGTTTCATCACCCATGAAAGCAGGTCGCAGTAATCGGCTGTAGTCGCTGTCGGGAAAATACTACCCAGCAGATTGGTTGTTCCGTTTACCAGTCCGTTAAGGTCGCCTTGCAAAGCCGGCTGGATGATTGGATAGAGCATGCTGTAATCGCCGTTTTGTACGTTTTGCACAATACCGGTAATGGCATTGACATCAGTACCCATATTTCCCAAAATGTCCGTGATCGACTTCCCGCTGTTCGAGCCGTCTGCAATATTGTCACCGCGGTAATAGAAGCGGGCCTTTACCTTGTGGGAGGTATTATTATTCGGGTTTGTAAAATTAAAGAACGGGTCGATGTAGAAAGTATTTGCTTCGCGTCCCATATTGGCAATGGGAGACGGTTCATAAACATCTTTCGGCGAACGCCAGAGGAAGAAATCGGCATATTTGTCACTCATGAAGTTCACGTTGAAACCATAGTTCAGCAAATTGCCGTCTTTCATCGGCTGATGGTAAGTCAGGTTACCGCCGGCACGAAACCGTTTGTTGTAACCTTGTTTTTTATATCCTTCGTCGGTAAACATATTCAGTCCGGCCGATACGTCGAAGTTTCCGATGCGGCGGGCATGTGAGAAGTCTATCCCTTCATAAATCGGGTTGCGGATACCGGAGAATACGTTTTTACGCAGGAATGGCTCTACCTCATATTTACCTTCTTTCCAAAAAGATTTGTCGCTCCACCGGTATTCCTCGTTGTCGGGATCGCCGTAAATACCTAAATAAGTACGCAAGGTCGTTACCGGTGTCAGGCTTGGCCGTTTGGTCCGGATGTTGATTACACCGTTCAGGGCAGACGAACCGTACAGTACGGAAGAGGCCCCTTTCATAACTTCTACCTGTTCGATATTTTCCAGCGGAACGATATTCCAGTTAATGATTCCTGTACCCGAAGTAAGCGCACTCATTCCGTCGATCAGCACAAGGCTTCGTGAACCGACGCCGTAGGTCCAGCCGTTACCACCACGGATAGAAGGCTGTTTGTCGTTGATATCGACTCCCGGCATTGTATTCAGTGTGGCACTCAGGTCGGTTGGCGCTTGCTTGGTAATATCTTCGGCCTTCAGTAAATCCATGGAGACGGTGACATTGCTTAGTTTTTGTTCAAAACGTCCGGCACTGACTACCACATCTCCCAACAGGTTGGCTTTTACCTGCATGAATATATTTCTTGTCTTCGTTTCATTCCGGTTGATTACTACCGGGACCTGTTCGTTCTCATAACCGATGTAACTGAACAGCAGGTCGACACCCCCTTCCGGAAGGTTGATCTGATAAGAACCGTCTGCTTCGGAAATTGTACCGTTTGTTTCTCCCGTGATCCTTTTATAGGTAATATTGACTCCCGCCAATGGCTCATTGGTCTCCTTGTCATATACGAACCCTTTCATGATCTGTCCGAAAGCAGGACCGGTCAGGAAGGCAAGTAAAAATAGTATTGTATATTTTTTCATGTCTGTACTCTTTATTTATTATTGTATCTCCTTTTGTTTGCTTAGCATCATGCCTAGTTCCAGTGTTTTTGTTTGTTGCAGGCTACTGGCAAGCATTTCAAGCAAAGATGTTATCATCGGTCCCATTGGTCCGCCAATTATTTCTTCCGGCAGAAGATCTTTTATTAAGGGTAACAGCGGAAGGAAAGCTGCAATTTCATCTTTATCCAGATATAGGAATATATCTCCCTTATAAGCGATTTGTCCGCCCATGCTGCTGTAAGGGGCTTCCGAATTTTTGCGGATATTCATCCGGATACCGGTAGTACTCCATTTATTAAGCTGCTGGTAAATGGCTGCGATAACGGAAGCGTCGAGGCCGCCGTCTGCCTTAGTCTTATTCTGTTGAATCTGGTAAAGAATCATATCGATGTTGGGGACTATATAAAGTTCCGAGTCGTCTTTTACATAATAAGAAGCCAGATTGATCGGCGAAGTGAGCCATTCGCTGTCTTTTCTGTCCGGGGGAATGCTTATCAAATCTCCAATAGCTTTGCCTTCCGGCATGGTGGCGTAGCGGGCTGTGATATTGCCATCCGGATTGAAAGAGACTTCATTGATAAACCAGCAGATCAGGTTTCCTGCAATAGGCTCCAGTATGGGAACTACCTGTCCCAGAAGAGCATTGTTAGTTACCATATGAAAGGCATGGCGCATCAAAGTATATTCTCCCAAAACAGGGTCTGTTTCAATAGATTCCCCACCTTGCACCGGATACCATGTCCCATTTGAAGTCAGTTGGTTCGATGCGATTTTTACATCGGTCAGATCGAATGTCATCTTGCCTTTTTCAACATTCCCTCTGTAAGCGAAAGTAGTACCGTTGTTTCCGGTTCCGGTTCCTGAAAAAGAGTAACTGTTGCTTCCGGAAGTAACTGCTACGTTTTCCAGCAATGTTGCGGCTTCCCCGGGGAGGACATAATGCAGTGTAATGGTTGCCGCATTGTTACCGGTTAGTTTGAAAGAGACGTCCTTACCGATGAACTCACGTCCACTGTAAGTCAGGTTCAGTGTATTGCCACCTTCCGGTGTGCTCAACTTATTGGAATAGATTCCGTTTAATTCGGAACCGCCCTCATCATCATTGTCATCGCAGGCAAACAGGAAGGGGACCATGCAGATAACATAAAGAAAGTTGCGCAATAAATACTTGTTCATTTACTTTTCTTTTTATTGTTTAATTTTGATGATACAAAGTACTGATATAACTTTGTACCAAACAATAGCTATCTTTCAGAATCAATATTCCATTATTAAGAATCGACATTTCGGAGGTGTAATAACTATCTGTATATTAGTGTATGGTAAAATGACATTATTAATAATAGAATATCGAATGTGAAAAATAGACATTGACGGATATGTTTATATCTCCTTTCTTTGCTCTCATTATGTTAATGAGTATATTGTTAGGATTTTTAGCCTTTTTGGTCCGGATGCTTTTTAAAAGGAAGGTAGCAGGTAAAAAGGTAAGTGAGGCTTGTGAGGTAAAAGAACAATGTCTCCCGGATAGCAAAGAAGGCAAAGAAGTCTGATTTGTGATGAAAAAACTACGTGTAAAATATTGAAGAATGAAAATACTGCTTGTAACAAGAGGATCGCAAGGTGATGTACTGCCTTATCTGGCTGTAGCCCGCGAGTTGGTTAAACGGGGTCATGAGGTAACGGTAAATATTCCCCATGTTTTTGAGGAAATGGCAAAGAAATATCCTGTAAAAGTAGTTTTGCAGGATTTTGATAATATTGGCGGGATGATGGCCGACGCAGCCGAGAATAAACAGAGTTTTAAAAGGATTGTCGAGTGGACGCGCGAGGCGATAGACAAACAGTTTGTGCAGGTAATTCCGCTTTTGGAACAGAACGATGTTCTTGTAGCTGCTAATACTGAATTTGCCGCTACGGGGATTGCCGCGTATTGCAAGAAGCCGTTCGTCCGCACTTCTTTTGCTCCTTTTCTTCCGGGCGAGAAAATGCCGCCTCCTGCTTTTCCTTATCCGAAACCCAATCCGATCATTACACCTAAATTGCTTTGGCTGATGATGAACCGGGTATCCAACTATATGGTGAAGGATACGATAAACAAGAACCGTCGGAAATACGGATTGGCTCCAATCAGTAACTTTGGGGAGGATGCCGCAAAGAATAGTGATAACTTCTTATTGTACAGTCGATATCTGGGACATACCGATCCCGTCTGGGACAAACGTTTTCGCTGGAATATAGGCGGGTATTGTTTCAATGATACCTTTGAATATGATGAAGAGGCTTATCAGGAATTGATGGCTTTTATCAAAAAGGAACAGACACCGGTTCTCTTTTTTACGTTAGGTAGCTGTACATCGAACGACCGGGAGCGCTTTTGCGGTATGCTGGCCCGTATCTGCAAACGGAAGCAATACCGGCTGGTGGTCGGTTCAGGTTGGGCAAAGACCGGAGAGACGTTGCAGGGGAATGAACAATTGTTCCTGATGCAAAAGCCGATTCCGCATCATCTGATTTTCCCTCATTGCGACGCCGTGATTCATCATGGTGGAAGCGGAACGACGCATAGTGTGGCACGTGCCGGGAAACCTCAGCTGATCACTCCTTTACTTCTGGATCAGCCTTATTGGGGGTATCGGGTCCAGGTGCTCGGAGTCGGCCCGGAAAGAGTGAAGATCGCAAAGGTATCGGAAAGTGAACTGGAGCAAAAAATGGGTGACTTGATCAGCAATCCCGAATATAAAAAGAATGCAGCGATGCTCAGTGAGCAAATTGAAAGTGAAAAAGGAATCGAAAACATCTGTAATTATATAGAATCTTTGGCACGATAACCCGTTTTTTACCGCAGTTTGTTCTTGTTGAAATGTGGTCCAGCCATGAAGATAAAAAAGAAAGTGGATAAAACTGTCAGGCAGGCTCCAAACAGATAAGCGTGGTTGAATCCACCGAATTCCTGTGCGATACTTCCGCCGATCATTAATCCGATTCCGATACCGACATCCCAGCTAGTGAGGTAGGTGGAAGTTGCCGTTCCGCGCTGGCTGTTGGGTGCCAGATTGACAAACAGGGTGTTGAATGCCGGGAACATGGTTCCGAAAGCAACACCTTGTGATAAAGCGATGGCTATATATAAATAGGAAGTGAATACCGGATTCCATTTCATCAATGCATCGAGGGAAGCGAGCGCAAAGAAACTGGCACATGCCAGATACATCCCCAATGTAATAACCAGTGTGATACGCCCTTTATCTACTTGCCGGCCGGAAAACAGCCTGGAAGTCGCGAGTCCGATCGCCATAAAGGTGAAATAAAGTCCCGAATTGACAGATATACCGATCTCGTCGGCATACATTGCCACATAGGTGGTTGTCATCCCGTAAGGAATGGAAAGCATTAGTAGTGAAATTCCAGCCCAAGTCCCTTTGACCAGGAAGAAGCGGTCGAGCGAAATCGGTTCTTTCTTTACCGGTTGCTTGTAAGGCGTTTTAACCAGATAAGCCATGATAAATCCCAAGAAGCAGGAAACCAGCGAGCAACTGAAAATCACTTCATAACTGAAACTGTTATGCATGAACAATCCGATCATCGGACCGAAACTCATTGCCAGATTATTCGCCATCCCGTAATATCCAATTCCTTCGCCACGACGTGAAGAAGAAAGAATGTCGATCACGATCGTATTACCCGATACCGTGACCATCCCGAATGCGAATCCGTGAAGAATACGCAGCACAATGAAAATGCTTAACACGCTGGCAATCATATATCCGGCGAAGATAACCATGAATATGGCATACGCCAGCAGATATAACGGGCGACGGGCAAAGGTATCCAGCAGATATCCGGAAAACGGACGGATACAAAGACAGGCTATCGTATAACAGGACAGGATAAACCCGATCATCGACTTATCCGTCAGAAACCGTTCCTGTAAATAGAAGGGCAGGATTGGCAGTATCAGGTAAAATGCAAAAAACAGCAGAAAATTAGCCGTTAATATGTAGCAAAAACCGGGTGATAATAACTTGTCTTTCGCCATAGCAGTGAATAGTAGAATGGTATTATTTGAAACCTAACTTATCAAAAAGTTCCCGCTCTTCTGTTGTCGCATTCTTTACCGTATAAGCGGCAAACTCCCGGGGATGATGATAATTTGCCCGGAACCATTCGAACTTTTCCGGCGTTTCCCTCAGTGCCCTGTCTACTGCAAGCGGACTAAAACTTTTAAGTATTGCGTGTTCGATACGATGTTCCGTCACTCCGGCGAGATCGATAACAGGATCGGCAGGCTCTGGCGGCATAACTTCTCTTAATTTCTCTATTTTCACACCGAAGAAACGTTCGATATTTTCCAGGCAGGTACGAGTCCCGTTGGCTTTGCCATCAGCGGAGAATCCGGCAATATGGGGGGTGGCAACGGCTGTAAGACTTAACAGTTCCCGGTCGATCGCCGGTTCGTTTTCCCAGCAATCTATCACTGCTTCGCTGATTTTTCCTGATTTCAGAGCTTTTATCAATGCCGTCGTATCGTGTACAGCTCCTCTTGAAGCATTTACAAACCAGGGCTTTTTACGTGTTTTGTTGAAAAAAACTTCGTTGGCAAGGTGACGGGTTGCAAAAGGTCCTTCTTTTGTCAACGGTGTATGGAAGGTGATGATATCAGCTTCTTCTGCGATCGTATCCAGCGAAACGAATCCTGCCGCTCCCTCTTCTTCTGCTCGTGGCGGGTCATTACGCAAGATATGTAAACCGTAAGCCGTACACAGTTTTTCCAGTTCTTTCCCGACATGCCCTACACCGACTATCCCGATCGTTTTTCCTTGAAGCGTTTCTCCTCTGCGAAGGGCTATCGTGATAAGTGAAGCCAATACGTATTGTGCAACCGAGACAGCATTGCAGCCAGGTGCATTTTTCCAGGTGATACCTGCTTCATCACAATATTTTATGTCGATATGATCGAAGCCGATAGTCGCTGTAGTGATCAGTTTGACACGGCTACCTTGGAGCAATTCGCGCGTACATTTGTCGATGCTTCGTACAATGAGAGCATCTGTGTCGTGGATGGTTGAAGGAGTAAACTCGTTTGAGTTGAGGTATTTTATTTCTGCGATTGGTTCGGCTACGCCTTTTAGGTATGGGACCGTGTTGTCAGCTACTATTTTCATTTTATATGCTTTTTGCAGGGCAAAGATAGAGATTATTTGCGGAATAGACTGGTAGGTGATGGCTTGAAATCAGCATATCCATTGATAGATTATCGAAAAAGATTTTCTACCTTTGTCAACAGTATTTACAGAAAGCAAAACGATTATTTATGAATTTCAGCGAACAGTGTTACCGGATATTTGAACAGGCTACGAAAGCGTATCATGTTTCTGATGATGTGGATGCAACCATGCATAATCCGTATGAGGTAAAAAGTATAGAGTTTTATCTTTATTTGAAAAACTGGATTGATGCGGTACAGTGGCATCTGGAAGATATCATCCGTAATCCGGCAATCGATCCGGTGGAGGCAGTGGCTATCAAACGCCGTATAGACAAGTCTAATCAGGATCGTACCGACTTGGTGGAATTGATCGACAGTTTCTTTCTGGATAAATACAAAGAAGTGAAAGTATTGCCGGATGCGACGATCAATACGGAAAGTCCGGCATGGGCGGTCGACCGGTTGTCTATCCTGACATTGAAGATTTATCATATGGCCGAAGAGGTTAGCCGTCCCGATGCAACTCCCGAGCATAAAACGAAATGTGAAGAAAAGCTGAACGTGTTGCTGGAACAGAAGGTTGACCTGTCAACGGCTTTGGACCAGCTACTGGCTGATATTAAAGCCGGACGTAAGTACATGAAGGTGTATAAACAAATGAAAATGTACAATGACCCGGCATTAAACCCTGTGTTGTACGGGAAAAAATAAAACGGAATGAAAGTATATCATGGCAGCAGCACTGGAGTCGTTAATATATGAAAGGAGTTACGAGTTATGAAAAATGTATTCTTTTCGGATGAAGTAATAACGAAAGAGGATGTTTTCTATGTTTGTAGCCTGATTGAACGTATTGCACGTCGGTTGAAACAGCCGAACCGGTATGTCGTGAATTGTATGGGGAAACAGGCGCTGGCCGAGAAATTATCCCTGGCAAATGTTATGCACAGCGAAAACCAGCAGGCTGTCGTTGAACGTTTGATTGATGAATTCCGGTTGCAGGAAGGTAATTATGATGTGACAAATGTCAATCCGGCATTGGTCGATCATATTCCGACCGAGCAGGATATGGGAAAAGTTTATATGCGCCTCGTGTTGTCAACTCTCTATTCCTGGGAGGATTTGCAGATGCTATTTTACGTGTATATAATGATAAAATATGCCGTACGATAGATAATTATAATGGAAGTGCTTATTATGAACCTTCCTATTATTTAACCCGATGTTATTATAGCGGAACATTTGATTAACTCATTACAAAAATACTTGTTATGCGACTCTCTGCATGGGGTATTTTGTCTGGTTTCGATGATTTTCTTTGTCGCTAAAGCGAATTATACTGAATGGTCTTGATGGCAAATTGATGTTGTTTTTAGGAATAACATATCTTATTGTCTTGTTTTGAGCGGTTGCTGTGACTGTAATGTCTGTCAGAATAATTGAAATAGAATAGCTGAATATACAATATTTAACACTATGCCTGTTTATATGAATTTCCAATCACCGTTTTAAATGAATTGTCATCTCGTTTAAAACGAATTTTTTTTCATTTTAAATGAGATGAGGGTTTATTTAAAACGAAATATTTGTTAAATTTAGTCGGTGAAACTTTTTTGATGAGCCTTTTTCCCTTTAAAAACTATGCTGTACAGCAGATTTAGATTTCAGATGTAACGAAAAGTTGTATTGGATTTAAATATCTAATTCATATATTTATTTAATCTTTTATATCATCATTTATGGGTATAGACTATTGATAGATCAAAAAGCTGTATTTATATAGTGAAAGCCTGAATAAGGATATTTGCTATCTTCTTCTGGGCGAGATAAAAAGCGCTGTGTCTGGTCAGGACTACATACAGCTTATTGGCGATAGGGGTAATTTGACATTTTGATAAATACGACGATATCCTGTCGTAACAATGATTGCCGTGACAATATGACAACGGCATGTAATGAATTCAGATAACTTATTCCGGAAATAATTTATATCTTTGTGAACAGTATTGATAGAAGTTACGAATCATGAAAATGTATTAAATTCATTACATGGCAAAAATACTTGTTATAAGACTTTCTGCTATTGGCGATGTTGCTATGACGGTTCCAGTGATCTACTCTGCCGCCAAAGCAAACCCCCAACATACGTTTACTGTACTTACGCAGGCTTTCCTGATACCTGTTTTTATGAACCGTCCGGCAAATGTGGACGTGATCGGTATCAATACGAAGGCGGCAGAAAAGACATTGGGCGGATTGCTCCGGTTTGCCTCTGCGTTGGTCAAGTATGAGTATGATGTCGTATTGGATTTGCATAATGTGATCCGTACCATGATTATCCGAGGTATGTTCCGGATAAAAGGGAAAAAGGTTTATGTTGTGGATAAGGCAAGGAAGGAACGGAAACGGCTGACCGAGCGTAATCATAAGGAACTGAAACCCTTGCGTCCGGTGATAGAACGCTATGCCGATGTGTTCCGTGCTGCCGGTCTGAACTATACGGAAACTTTCACATCCCTTTATGAGTCGAAGCCGGCCGATTTGTCGGCTATGGAAGCCGTGGCCGGAACAAAGACCGGTAAATGGATCGGAATTGCCCCGTTTGCCAAGCATCGCGGAAAAATCTATCCGGTGGACGATATGGAACAGGTTGTCGCCCGCTTGTCGGAAAATGAAGATTATACGATCTTTCTGTTGGGAGGTCGTGGTTATGAAGAAGCTGTTTTGGAGCAATGGGCATTCCAGTATCCGCGTGTAAAAAGTGTTGTCGGTCGTTATTCGCTGGATAACGAACTTGCCTTGATCAGCCGGTTGGACGTATTGCTTTGTATGGACTCAGCCAATATGCATTTCGCTTCTCTGGTCGATACAAAAGTGATTTCGGTCTGGGGAGCAACGCATCCCTATGCCGGATTTTACGGTTATCATCAGGACCCGAAAAATGCCGTTCAACTCGATCTTCCTTGTCGTCCCTGTTCAGTCTTCGGCCAGAAGCTTTGTTTCAGGGGGGATTGGGCCTGTATGACACAGATTACACCGGAGATGATTGTGGATAAGATAAATTCCACCTTGCAGAAATGAAAGTAGTAACGAATCCGGCATATCCTTTCCTGGCAGATTTTTTTTGTCATTTATCCGACCGTTTTGAGACGGAAGGAACCACGATATATGAGGGACGAAACGTGTTGAAGCGGTTTAATATCGAAGGATGTGAACTAGTGGTGAAGAGTTTCAAGGTCCCGTTCTTTGTCAATCGGGTTGTTTATGCATTATTCCGGAAATCAAAGGCCAGGCGTTCGTATGAATATGCTTTCGAGATATTGAAGCGGGGGAGCAACACGCCGGAACCTCTTGGATACATAGAAGAATATAAACATGGCCTGTTGAATCATAGCTATAGTGTTTCTGCGTATAGCGGAGCTTCCGATATCCGGGAATACATGAACGGACAGCTGAAGGATAAAAACTTGTTGACTGCATTAGGTGTTTTTATAGCCAGTCTGCATCAGGCTGGAATTTTTCATATAGATTTATCACCGGGAAATATCCTGTATTATAAGGAACAGGAAACTTTTCGTTTCACTCTGGTAGATATCAACCGGATGCAATTTAAGAAAATAACAGTACGGGATGCGATCAGGAACTTTTCACGGTTGGCCATTTCCCGTGAAGCATTGTCATGCGTCACCTGTGAATATGCACGGATTCGCGGGTTGGATGAGGACTCTTTTGTACGGCAAACTAATCAATACAGTGATCGTGTTTATAAAAAGTACGCTTCCCATCTGGCATGTAAAGCCTGGAGGAAAGAGGGTGGAAATTGGTTTACCCAACCTTATTTCCAGTACGTTATGGCGAATCTGTTCAGTCATTGTCCTCTTTTCACGAAGGCTGTGCGAGATCGTTTCCATAAAAAACGTATCCGGATTTATACCTCTTGCATATTGCCGTTTGATTTCCGTAAAGTCTTTCCTGAAAGCTCTCAGGAGGATTGATCCTCTTTTTTTTGTGATTGGGAGGTCCAGCCTGTTATCTGTGAGCAGTGGCTGATATAATATGATTCTTCTTCCGACAGATTTTTAGAATCGTTATACCATGGCTTATGTTCAGCCTGATAAGGGTATGCCGTGCGGTATGCCTCAACCGACCGGCTTCTGCTCAGTCCGACATGCGGTCGGTAAAGGGCGAAAGTCGTATCGATGGGAGCCCGGAATAAACCGTTTTCGGTCGGACGGGCATAGTATTGTTTTTCCCAGTCAATTACTTTTTGCTTATGCTCGTACTGATCCGGCAGATTATCGATCCGTAATGAAAAACCGATTTTGCGGGCAAACGGATGCGCTTTCAGTTCTTTCAGGAAATAATCGATGAAATCGTCCGGACAATCAGCTATGGGGATGACATCCGAATCCGTATAGATATAATAGTCATTACAAAATTTCTTCTTCAACTCTGATTTCCACAAAGCCTTGAATCCGAGGTTCTCTTTAAGCCGGAATACGGTAAAGGGGCATGTCTGGTAATATTCCAGCAGAGGCGGGTAGGTTGAGGCGTTATCCAATATATAAATACGCGTATATCCTCTTGAAGTCAGACTGTCCGTCAATTGGATGAGTGTTGTCAACCGGTTGAAGTTATTGATGATAATAGGGATGTCCTTCCCGTTTGATATGTGGGATGGTATTATCTTTCCTTTGAGGAAATAATAATAATTCGCGATGGCTGTAGTCAGTTTCTTTAGCATATAGAGTAATAATTTATTTAGATGCTCTGATTAATCCTCTGCGTAAATAAGGGGGCTGCATGTCATGATTGTGTGTGTAGATCATGTAGCCTTTTGAAAAACTTGTTTTGAATCCGTTACCCTGCAATATGTCCGTTAATACAACTTCATCATCATGCCGGTGATAAGTACATAACGCAATTTGCATGGATTTATTTTCATTTATCAGACGTTTTGCCCCGTACAATAGATCTCGTTCTGCTCCTTCAACATCGGCTTTTATAAAATTCACAGAGGAGTCGTCAGAGAAAAACGAATCGAGAGTTATGCAGGTATCGGTATCTTTATTTCCGACAAATTTGTGAATAATGGATACTTTCTCTTTCCAGGGTTCAAATGTTTTTTCCAGAGCCTCTATCCAGTCGTTATCTGTTTCAAAAAGATAAACATGTTGTACTTTATCTATTACACTGAGCGAAAAGTTCCCTTCCGCAGCTCCGATATCTGATAGAATATCATTGTCTTTAACATTGAAATTTCCATCGGTATAACGGTGAGGAGAAGCTATGTCTTGTTCTGCTTGCAGGGCGTTGTAGGCACGCTGTATCCGCTTTACAGACCATTTACGTTTGAAATAAAGTCTTTTCTCTTCGTGCAGGACGTATTTTAGCTGAGAGTCATCATCTGTGAAAACCTGAATGTCTTTCGCTTTGTACTGCTCTGTAAATGATGAAAGAAATGTTGTTATAGGATGTGATCTTAAGTATCCGATTGCTTCTTTCTGCTCATTGGATAATGAATTTTGCGGAAGAGAATCGAAATAAGACAGGATGACTTTTCTGAATAATTTTCTGCGGAGGCCGTGGGGTAAAATCCGACATTTGTAAAAAGAAGATAAAGCGAACATGATTGATCTGTTTTGATAGGTTTATTATATTTATTCTTGGAATGAGATGAATTCTGTCTGCACATAATATCCGGACAAAGATAATGATTTTCTTTTGTATGGTAGGTTGGAAGACATGCATATTCTTACTGAATATTTTGCAACTAAGAATCCATTCTCTACCTTTGTGGGGTAAAAGAGAGAAGAGATAGGCATTCTTTTCATATTATAAACTATATATGTATGATTCCGAAAGTAATTCATTTGTGCTGGTTTAGTGATGATCCTTTTCCTGTTGAAATAAAAATCTGTTTGGCAAGTTGGAAACGAATATTGCCGGATTATACGGTAAGGCGCTGGACCTATGCTGATGCGATGGCTATTGGCTGTGATTTTATAGCGGAGGCATTGCATGCTAAGAAATGGGCTTTTGCGGCAGATGCTGTACGTTTTTATGCGATTTATAAAGAGGGAGGAATATACATGGATAGCGATATGCTTGTAGAGAAACGCTTCGACTCTTTTATACCTCAGCATGGTTTTGCAACGTTTAATGAGCTGTGGGGTACGCTTTTTTTACAGGCTGCTTTCCTGATTGGAGAACAGGGAAATGCTTATTGTAAGGAGGTTTTTGAATATTACAACCAACGTCATTTTCTATTGCCTGACGGATCTTTCGATATGTTGATCTCACCCAAGATTATGACGATGATTGCTGAGAAAAAAGGATATAAGCGGGAAGATGTCGAGCAGCGTTTGGGAGATGATATAATTATCTATCCAAGTTGCTACGTTTCTCCGTGTAAAACAATCAGATATCCTGAGGCTTTTGCCTGCCATCAGGTGTATGGCAGTTGGCGAAAACGTCGCTTCGGTAGAAAAATTGAGCGATTTTTAAAGCATATATGCCTTGTGGTTCGTTTTGCATTATTCAAACGGTAGAAAAAAATTGGATACGGAGAGTCTGAAAAGACTCTTATCGGCTTGGGATATCTAAAAATGGATAATCGGTTGCCAGAACTTTTTCATTTTCCGTTTATACCATGAATGGCATCCGAAAGGTAACTGCCCGCCGGTCAGCTTATAACAGTAAGCCGGATATTTATCGAAGGCGAATCGGATTGCTTCCATAGCTTCCGGATAAATGAACCCTGTTGCTTCTGTTGCCCAGAACACGTCTTCATTATAGAGGTGATGCCGGTCTTGCGCCAGGTAGAAATTGATACGGTCTGCCTGTTCGCGGGTTACCCGGTAGTGGCTGTCGGTTTTGCGTAATGATAATCCTCCGTTCCCGATTTTGTTGTAGAGGTCTTGTTTGGATGGCTCTCCTTTTTGCCGGTGGTACATATGTGCCAGATGCATAATGGCGGAGATAATGGGAAAGCGATATACCGGTTTTTGCAGCCAGGGAGCACCGATGTAATCATAGCCTTTGCAGCACCATTCCTTTAATTCATCCCGGAAAACAAAGGCATCCAGTTGGTAGATCAGTATATAAGTGCTGTCAAGGAACCGTTCGTAAAAACCGGAAGCAAGCATTAACCGGTTGTAACCACTGATCCCTTTAAAATAAGCATCATCGAATGACGTAAATGTCAATCTGGGAAATTCAGCCTGTAGTTCTGAAAGGTCCAAAGACTCGGGCTTTATTACAACCAGCGGATAAGCCTTTAAAATATCGTATGCCTGCATCAACGAACGTTTTTCCGTCGCAGTGAACGTATTTTTATAGATGGGTATGATTACTTTTACTAACTCCACAATTTACTACTATAACTTGTTATTGCGTCCAAAGATAACTAAAACTAAATAATTTGATCTAATCATGGTTGAGTGATTTCTGATCGAATGTAAGAAAAATCATTTCATAACAAATCTTTAGCCAGACCAGAATACAGAACCATGACTTTACTACATATGGATGAACTATAGCCCTTCGGAAAAAGGGGGGTGTTAATTCCGTTGTAGAAATAGCGACGACGATAATGGTAAGTATAAGCAACCAATAGTTCAGTTTTTTATTTGAAGCAGGTGAGTTGACATACCAGATACCTACTCCGAGCATGGCCGTTACATAAGAACTAGCCTCGCTTCCGGAACTGAACAAAACTGTGAAAAGCAGTACATTGGCTAGTAGCAGGAAACGGAAAGAGAGACTTTTGTATTGCCTGATACGCAGATATGGAATAAAAAATAAAATGAGTCCGGGAACTATCAGCCATAAGTCGCTGTAATCGGGATTTCCGGATACCCTCCTGACTAATCCCAGTAAAGATACATTCTGTGAAATGGCGAACATATTATGTGAGTTTTTCTCAGTGATGGCTATAAACCAATCCTGATACTGGCTCATCGTATATTCCAATCCAAAGAAAGGAATCGGGAATATGAATAAAAGGATCGTCCAAAATAAACAAGATAGTAAGAATTTTATCTTGTGTTTTGAGAAAAAGAAGAAAGCCAGTCCGACAATTGAATATATTTTTACAAATGTACCGAGCAATATGACAAATGCTGCCCAAAAATCTTTTTTCTTTTCGATAAAAGCAAAGGCCAACAGGATAAAGGCAGCGACAGATATATTGAATTGCTGGACTAACTGGGCTGTTATCAATTCGATATAAGCAGTCCAGCATATTATCGCTTTTTGATTTTTTGACAGGGGCAGTTGCTGTATGGCGTAAAATAGCAGGGCTGTATTGGCCATTACCCATAATACCATTCCCAACCACTGGGGGAGAATGGCAAAAGGTGAAATGATAAAACTGAATATGATTCCGTAAAGATTGACGTCGCCATATTCTTCAGGATAAGGACCGTATAATGTGAGTCCGTGTATCGCGTGATTGTAAACACCTTCAAATATCTTGTAATTGTTGAACTTTCCGATAATCAACTTGGCTATAACTGTAATTGCTGCTGTAACCAGCCATATCGCAAGAATAGTTTTGTTTTCTTTCAGTTTAGGATTATGTAGAAAGGAGGTTACAAATTTGAGTTTACTGTTTATTTGAGGTCTGCTACTTACTATTCCCATTTTGTATTATGTTTTGTTGAAATGAAGAAAAGGTCATAAAAGTATAGTCCTTTTTTATAGAGAAGGATATCAAATCGTCCAATCGTTTTATCATACCTTCTCCCGAATGATTGGTTATGATAAATGGTAAATTCCATTTTTTCAGATTGGTAAATTCCCAGGGGTGAAAATAAGTAACAATGTAGCCATCGTGTTTCAACGTTCTCTGAAATAACCACCGATAGACTTTAGCCGGGAGGTTATGGTAGGCCAGCCAGAATAGAGGAAAACGGAAAACAGGAGAAACAGATGCAGGAAGTTGCAGGACGTCATCTTTGTAAAACCACGTGCGGGGTTTATCCAGGTGGTTGTATCTTCCTGGAATACATGTCGGGTTTAATGAAGAATTATATGTATATCCTGCTTTTTTTATTTCTTTTTCATCGATCGGCATCATACGTGCCATACGGAATCCTTTTACAGGCTGCCCGGTTTGTTGCTCAAGATATTCGCGGGAGCGTTTCAAATCTTCCATTTCAAATGAAGAATGATAGTATCCGTGTGAGGCGATCTCATGACCGTCCTGTAGGATGTTCTCGATGATTTCGGGAGCGTGAGCAGCGAAATTGGCCGTGCAGAAGAAAGTGGCATGTATCTGGTGTCTTTTAAGGCAAGCCAATATCTTTCTGGTCCCTTCGATAGACACAGCCATTTGTTGTTCAAATGGCACTTCTATCCCATGTTCCAGGGGAACATCGAATTCTTCAATATCAAAACTGAGTAAGATCATTGCTGAGTAAAATTGAAAAAAAGTTTACTATTTCACGTTTTAGCACTTTGAATCCCATGTCGGATACTGTTAAGCCATCCCTGATACGTGACTGTACGGCCTGTATGTTCATTTTTTTCCGTTGAGCCTTGTATATGAACTCAGTATCAAACAAGAAGCTATTAACTTTTGTTGATAAAAAAATCCTTTTGCCTGAGCGGTTGAATCCTTTGAGTCCGCCTTGAGTATCATGTATTTTTAAACGAAGGAAAACAGCGTTGCATATATGGGACGATTCGGAAAGAAACCTCCGGAAAGGCGGTAAATTTTTTTGGTAATTCCTGTCCCTTATGGCAACAACGATATCTGCTCCGTTGAGTAATGTGTTGATTACCTGTCTGAAAGAACTATCTGTGTAGGGGAAGTCATAGTCGGTATATATGATATATTCCGATTGACAATGCCGCACGGCTTCACGCAGAGCGTATCCTTTCCCTCTGTTGGGACGATAGTCAATTACTTGGACTCCGGGGATTCCGTTTTTTAATGCGGCAACTACTTCCGGTTCGTATCCGCGTTTAGAACCGTCACTGACAATAAGCAAGTGAAAATTTACAGGATTAAACAAGGATTGTATCTCTTTGAATTTCCTGATAACCTTTTGCTCCCAGCCGGAAGGTGGGTTATAGCAAGGTAAAATAAGATCAATATCAGCTCTGCAATTCATCTTCTATTTCTTTAATCAACTCTATAGGTAAACAGATGCTCTACGTAAATATCTGATACAAAGATATGATATTAAATTACTTGTATTGAGGTTTAAACTAATTTGTACGGATATTGACAGACGTTTACAGTGTTGGCGTATAAATAAATATACAGAAATAAGTTGTATCTTTGCCTATCATTTCAGAACGGAAAAGAAGAATAAAATAAATGGAAAATATAAAGGTTGCAATTATTGGCCTGGGATATGTCGGGTTACCGTTAGCGCATTTGTTCGCAACCAGATATCCGGTTGTTGGTTTCGACATTAAGCAGGATCGGGTTGAGGCCTTAAAGAAAGGGCAGGATATAACGATGGAAGTCTCTGACGGAAAACTGAAATCTGTTTTATTGTCTCACTTACCGGAATTTGATGAAACAGGGCTCTATTTTACATCTGCTCCTTCTGATCTTCAGTCATGTAATTATTTTATAGTAGCTGTGCCTACTCCTGTAGATAGTCATCATAGTCCGGATTTGACTCCTTTATATAAGGCCAGTGAAACAGTTGGGCGTGCATTATCAAAAGGGGATATTGTTATCTATGAATCAACTGTTTGTCCGGGCATTACAGAAGAGGAATGCGTTCCGATTCTTGCAAAGACTTCAGGATTGGTATATAATGAAGACTTTTTTGCCGGTTATTCTCCTGAGCGTATCAATCCGGGGGATAAGGAACATACGGTAGAGAAAATTATGAAAGTAACCTCCGGCTCCACACCGGATGCGGCGGAGAAGGTAGATGCGCTATACCGTTCTGTAATTACTGCCGGAACATTTCCGGTATCCAGTATCCGTGTGGCAGAAGCATCTAAAGTGATTGAAAATACGCAGAGGGATATTAATATTGCTTTTGTAAACGAGTTGTCTAAAATTTTCCATCTGTTGGATATAGATACAAACGAAGTGTTGGCTGCTGCTGGAACGAAATGGAACTTTCTGCCGTTCAGACCGGGGTTGGTTGGAGGTCACTGCATTGGTGTCGACCCTTATTACCTGATCCGGAAAGCGCAGGATTACGGATATCATCCCGGCCTGATCCTGTATGGGCGTCGTATCAATGATACGATGGGCGAATACATAGCCAACCGTGTGGTGAAATGTATGATTAAAAAGGATGTACCGGTTAAGAATGCGGAAGTGCTGGTGTTGGGTTTTACCTTCAAGGAAAATTGTCCGGATGTGAGGAATACAAAAGTAGGGGATGTTGTCCGTGTATTGAAAGATTACGGCATCAATGTCTCTGTGTATGATCCTTGGGCTCGTGCGGAAGAAGTCCGGGATGAATACGGAATAGAGTTGACCGGGTCTTTATCCGAAGGCAGGAAGTATGATGTGATTGTACTGGCTGTGGCTCATAAAGAATTTCTGGAACTTGACATCCCGTCGCTTGTTAGTGAAAATCACGTAGTATATGATGTAAAAGGTTGTCTGAATCCGGAATGGGTGGACGATCGGTTGTAAATATAAATCCACAACATTATAGAATGAAAACAAACATACTTTTTTCCCTCCTTATTTTTTGCTGTAGCTTTTTTACAATCTTTCCTGCCAATGCAGATTGGAGGGATAAAATACCCTTGTTAAAGTATTCTCCCCGTTATTTTGGTGCGAATGCCTTCCCTTTTCCGGAATTGATGGGCGGGAAGTTATCTCCGCGCTGGGAGGTCGAATTAAGAGGTGAATATCATAAAATGACCGGGGATAAGACGAAAGACGTTTTTGCCCGTTTGTATATCCCTATAGCCAAAGGACGTGCCGGTGTATCGCTTTACGGGGTGATTCAGGAATGGTACGAAACATCACCGGAAGTGCGTGACGAGCGTAATGCTGTCGATGTGAAATCTCCGATCCCTTGTCATGGGGATTTTATATTGAGTTGCCATTATCAGGTGCTGAAAAGTGAGAAATGGGTGGATATCGTGGTAAATGCAACTCTGAGAACAGCCAGTGGGGGACGTTTGTGTGATGCCCGTTATACAGATGCGGCTACTTATTGGTTCGATTGTAATATCGGACGGACGTTGTGGCAGAATCCGGAAAAAAATGCCTCTGTCCGTTTACAGGGAATGGCCGGTTTTTACTGCTGGATGACGAACGATCTGATACATCGGCAGAATGATGCTTTGACATATGCGATAGGGGCACAGGCTACTTATCGTGGTTTTACATTGAATTGTGACTATACAGGCATAAGGGGGTACAGAGGAGACGGGGACAAACCGATGATTGTCCGCTCAAAACTCAATTATGAGATAAAAAAGAACATTATCTCTTTCGGTTATAAACACGGTATACAAGATTATCTTTACGATAGTTTTTCGTTGGCCTATATCCGCTGTTTCTGAAAACCATCTTGAAGGAGGATTTTTCTGTTATTTCCGTCCGAAATCAGCCGGAATTTCCCCCCACACCGAAGTCTCCCATTTCAGGATCGTTGTAGTATAGGTGTTTGTATTCAGCCATTTCTCGGCACGTTCGATCAGATCGAAGATTTGCTCGTTGACAGGTTCACGTTCCAGCAGAGTCTTGCATTTCTTCTTTTTGACCCAACTGATCGCATTACGGCTATCCGAATAAATAGGCAGGTTGCTTCCTTTCTGCTTTAACAGTGCCAGACCATGAACGAGTGCCAGAAACTCGCCGACGTTGTTTGTCCCTTTTTTCAAAGGTCCGATATGGAAAATCTCTTGTCCGGTGGCTGTGTAAACACCCCGGTATTCCATATCCCCCGGATTTCCGCTACAGGCGGCATCTACCGCCAGGCTTTCGTTGATCGGTTTTCCGACAGGTGCTTTCGGTGCCAGATTGGCGGCAGCTTTGGCTGACGAAGCAGTTTTCAGGTAATGCGTATATCCTTTCTCAAAGGCTTCAACGGCCTCTTCGCGGGTTTCGAACGATTTGTATTTCGCTCCTTCTTGTCCTTCCACCTGCATTTTACACTCTGCCCAGTTGTCGTAAACACCTGGGTTAAGTCCTTTCCACACGACATAATATTTGTTCTTCGCCATCTTCTATATTCTTCGGATATGATTTGCAAAGGTAATATTTTGTTACTTTTCTATTGAAAGAAAAGTAATGAAGAAAAAAAACTTTACATTTGCGGTAAACAATCATATACGAGATGAAGCGTATTTTTTTGATAGGTTATATGGGAGCCGGAAAGACGACGGTCGGCAAAGACCTGGCCAAACGAATGGGGCTTTCTTTTATTGACCTGGACTGTTACATAGAAGCCCGCTACCATAAAACGGTCGGGCAGATATTTGCTGAAAAAGGGGAGGAGGCTTTCCGTGATATTGAACGGCGGATGCTCCACGAAGTGGCCATGTTTGAAGATGTACTGATCTCCACTGGCGGTGGTGCTCCCTGCTTTTTTGACAATATGGAGTTTATGAACGAAACAGGCTCAACCGTTTATCTGAAGGTGTCGGTGGAAGAGTTGGCTAAACGTCTTGAAATCTGTAAATCGACTCGCCCCGTACTGAAAGGACGTTCCGGTGATGAGTTGGTTGCATTTATTGCCGAAAGCCTGGAGAAAAGAACTCCCCATTATATGAAAGCTTCAATCGTGTTTGATGCCGAAGTGATGTTGACGGAAACGGATGTGCATGAGATTTCGGAAGCATTGGAAAAAATAGTATAATATATAATGTAAGGCAGTTAGGAATTGCCGGCCGTGGAATCGTATTATGGAAGCAACAGGAGACAAACAGCTTCAGGGTTCATATATTACCCAGGAACTGTTGAAGGAATTGAATAAGGTAGGTAATCGTTTACTGATTGGTATCCCTTGTGAACGGAAAGAGGGGGAAAAGCGGCTTGCGCTTACTCCTGAGGCTGTTGACATGTTGACCGATCGCGGACATCGTGTATTGGTAGAGTCGGGTGCCGGGTTGGGGATCAATTACTCCGATAATCACTATTCCGAGGCTGGTGCCGAGATTGTCGCTACTCCGGCCGAAGTTTTCCAGGCTGATATCATTCTGAAGATACTTCCTCCTTTACCTCAGGAAATCCTGTTGATGAAACCTCGTTCTACTGTCTTCTCCATGGTGCAACTCAATCTGTTTGCTCAGGAAGCTTTTGAACTGATGATGGCCAAACGCATTACGGCAATCGCTTATGAACTGATGTCGGACGATCAGAAAAGATGTCCTATCCTGAATGTTATTTCAGAGATAGAAGGGACAGCTTCTATTACCATTGCTTCCGAATTGTTGAGTAATACCCAGGGAGGAAAAGGTATTTTGCTGGGAGGAATCCCTGGAGTGTCACCGACTGAGATTGTGATCGTCGGTGCAGGAAATGCAGGAACCGTGGCTGCCCGTGCTGCTTTGGCGCTAGGTGCATCTGTTAAGGTTTTCGATGATGATATCAACAAGCTGCGCACGATTCAGCAAGTATTGGGGCAAGGTTTGTTTACTTCGACTTTTCATCCGAATGTATTACATAATGCTTTCCGTACGGCGGATGTAGTGATCGGAGCTATGCGGTATATCAATACACGTTACCGTTATGTGATTGCGGAAGAATTGGTCAGGACTATGAAACGGGGTTCTCTGGTGATTGATCTGCGTATCAGTCAGGGTGGTTGTTTCGAGACAACCTGCTGTCTGGCTAAATCCGATCCGACCGTTTTTGAGCAATACGGTGTATTACATTATTGTATACCTAATATAAGTAATCGGGTGGCACGTACCACCTCGATGGCTTTCAGTAATATATTTGTACCCATCTTTCTTGCTTTGGGAGATGCCGGGACAGTCCAGAATATGATAAAGTCGGATGATGGCTTTCGTTCAGGTGTTTACATGTATTGTGGGAAACCTGTAAACAATTACGTGTCTAATCATTTTAATTTATCATCAAATAACCTGGATCTATATCTTTCTGCTTTTTAAGCCTCAAAAGTTTTGAACAAGCCAAGTTTATTCTTTACTTTGCGGAAATCTAACTACAAACAAGCGATTAAGCTAATATAAATAATTATGGCAGAACAAACAAAAGTAACAACGTTGGAGAAGGTTGTGATCCGTTTTTCGGGTGACTCCGGAGACGGTATGCAGTTAACCGGAACGATCTTTTCTAATCTGTCGGCTATTTTTGGAAATGAGATTTCTACATTTCCCGACTATCCGGCGGAAGTACGTGCTCCTCAGGGAACACTGAGTGGTGTATCAGGATTCCAGGTGCATCTGGGATCACGTAAAATTTTTACTCCTGGTGATAAGGCGGACGTTTTAGTCGCTATGAATCCCGCCGCTCTGAAAGTGAATGTGAAGCATATCAAACCAAATGCAATTGTTATTATCGATACCGATTCATTCAAGAAGAGTGATCTGGATAAGGCTTTGTACACAACGGACGATCCGTTCAAAGAACTGGGTCTGAACAGTGTGCAGGTTGTCGCTGCCCCGATCTCTACGATGGTGAAAGACGGTTTGGCAGAGTTTGGTTTGGATAACAAGTCTGCGCTCCGTTCAAAGAATATGTTTGCCCTGGGCCTTGTTTGCTGGTTGTTTGACCGTCCTCTGGAAGAAGCCATGAACATGCTTCAGAATAAATTCGCCAAGAAGCCGGTGATCGCACAGGCTAATATCAAGGCGTTGACAGACGGTTATAACTATGGTCACAATATCCATGCGTCAGTTTCTACTTATCGTATTGAAAGTAAGAAAGCTGAACCGGGATTCTATACGGATGTAAATGGAAATAAGGCTACTTCCTACGGTCTGATTGCTGCTGCCGAAAAAGCCGGCCTGCAACTTTTCCTGGGTAGTTATCCTATTACTCCGGCGACTGATATTTTGCATGAATTATCTAAACGGAAAGATTTGGGCGTAATTACCGTTCAGGCTGAAGATGAAATTGCCGGTATTTGTACGGCTATCGGTGGTAGTTTTGCCGGTTGTCTGGCTGCTACATCGACTTCCGGTCCGGGTTTGGCGTTGAAGAGTGAAGCGATCGGTCTGGCTGTAATAGCTGAATTGCCGCTGGTTATCATCGACGTACAGCGTGGAGGTCCATCAACAGGTATGCCGACAAAGAGTGAGCAGACCGACCTGATGCAGGCGCTTTACGGACGTAACGGTGAAAGTCCGCTGGTAGTGATTGCCGCTTCTACTCCGACAGACTGTTTCGATGCAGCTTACTGGGCTGGTAAGCTGGCTGTAGAACATATGACTCCGGTTATCCTGATGACGGATGCTTTCATTGCAAACGGTTCGTCTGCCTGGAGATTACCTGACCTGGACAACTATCCGGAAATCAAACCGAACTACGTGTCCAACTATCAGGGAGAAAAGCCCTGGAAGGCATATCGTCGTGATAAAGATACACAGGTTCGTTACTGGGCTATCCCGGGTATGGAAGGATTTGCACACCGTTTGGGAGGTCTGGAGAAAGATTACGATACAAGTGCTATCTCGACCGATCCTATCAACCATCAGAAGATGGTTACCACCCGCCAGGCAAAGATCGACAAAATTGCTGATTTTATCCCGGAACTGGAAGTGCTCGGAGATCCCGATGCCGACCTGTTGCTGGTAGGCTGGGGCGGTACATACGGTCATCTGTATGAAGCAATGGAAACAATGCATGAACAAGGCAAGAAAGTAGCTTTGGCCCACTTCAAATTTATCAGTCCGCTTCCGAAGAATACGGCAGAGGTACTTTCCAAATATAAGAAAGTGGTTGTTGCTGAACAGAATAACGGACAGTTTGCCAACTACCTGCGTGGTAAAGTTCCCGGATTCAATCCGTACAGATTCAACCGCGTGAAAGGACAGCCTTTCGTTGTTGCGAGATTAGTTGAGGAATTCACTAAAATATTGGAGGCTTAAAAAATGACAGATATAAAATTCGAACCGAAAGATTATAAAAGCGACCAGTATGTACGTTGGTGTCCGGGTTGTGGAGACCATGCCGTATTGAACTGCTTACACAAAGCGATGGCGGAAGTAGGAGTGGCTCCTCATAATATGGCCGTTATCTCGGGTATCGGGTGTTCTTCCCGCTTACCTTATTATATGAATACATACGGTTTCCATACCATCCACGGACGTGGTGCTGCAATAGCAACAGGTGTGAAGACTGCCCGTCCCGACCTGAGTGTCTGGCTGATCACCGGCGACGGCGACTGTCTGGCTATCGGTGGTAACCATTTTATCCATGCCGTACGTCGTAATGTCGACCTGAACATAGTTCTTTTCAACAATAAAATTTATGGTCTGACCAAAGGACAATACTCCCCGACTTCCGAACGTGGCTTCGTTTCTAAAAGTTCTCCTTACGGAACAGTGGAAGACCCGTTTATCCCGGCTGAACTGGCTTTGGGAGCACGCGGAAACTTCTTTGCCCGGGTGATCGATGTGGATTTGAAGAATACAACTGAAGTATTGGCTGCTTCTGCACGCCATAAAGGTGCTTCTGTCACGGAAGTGCTGGTAAACTGTGTAATTTTCAATGACGGCATTCATAAGAGTATCGTTGATAAGGAATATCGTGCAGACCGTACCATCTTCCTTCGCCACGGCGAAAAGATGATTTTCGGAAAAGAAGGTAACAAAGGTCTTGTGTTGGATGGTCTTAAACTGAAAGCCGTTACGATCGGTGAAGGTGGCTACACAATGGATGATGTGCTGGTTCATGATGCCCATGAAAAAGATACGACACTTCATATGATGCTGGCTATGATGAAAGATGATATGCCTATTGCCCTGGGTGTTATCCGCGATGTGGATGCTCCGGTATACGATGAAGCCGTTCATCAACAGATTGAAGAGGTACAGGCAAAGAATCCTACCCGTAAACTGAAAGACTTCTTAATGAAGGGTGAAGTTTGGGAAGTGAAATAAGATTTTATTATAATAACTGGAATAGGAGGGGTGATCATATGGTCATCCCTTTTTATTTTTATAAGAAAAAGTGAGTATAAATGATCGAAACCTGTGTTTTGAAAGAAAAACGTTATTGGAACAATGAATAAAGATTATACAAAATATACTGCGGAAAAATTGTTGGAAGATGATTTTTTTATCGAGTCCAATACTTCTCCGACGTTGGATACGATCAATTTCTGGAAAAGACAGGTTGTAGACGGACTGGATGAACAGGAATATCAGTTAGCTATATTCTTTTTGCGTTCCATAAAGGTAAAAAAAGAACAAATGACTAATGAACGGCAGGATTTATTATGGACAAAGATCAAGGATTCGAATAAGATTCTGCAACTGCAACGTAGCCGTCGCTTTCGTTCTTTTATGTGGATGGCTGCCGCTAGTGTCGCTGTTTTGATTATATTCTCTATTTCATATATATATACCAATGTAAATGAGACTCCGGATGTAGAAGCTGTTGCCCGGGAAATGGCTGTCACTCCGGATGAGGGAGAGATACAATTGGTTTTATCCGACAAGCTGATTCCGATTAGCGGACAGGAATCTCAAATCGAATATGATGCGAAAGGGACAGTGGCCGTTAATTCGGAAAAGATTGCTGATGTATCTTTGAATTCTGCCAATACCTCTAAACGGTTGTCAGAGTTTAATCAGTTGATTGTCCCGAATGGAAAACGTTCCACCCTGATTTTAGAAGATGGGACTAAACTCTGGGTGAATGCCGGCAGCCGGATTGTGTACCCGGTTACATTCGCTGATAAAAAAAGGGAGATCTATGTAAATGGCGAAGTTTTTCTGGAAGTGACACCGGATAAAAAAAGGCCTTTTATCGTAAAAACGAAAGAGATAGATGTACAGGTTTTGGGTACTTCTTTTAATGTAATGGCATACGAAACGGACGAATCTTCTTCAGTTGTCCTGGTTACAGGGGCTGTACAGGTGGATACTAAGGATGACGAAGATTTCCGTTTGGAACCTAACAGAATGTTCTCTTATAACCAGGGAGAATGTGACATAAAGGAGGTTAATGTGAATGATTATATTTTATGGAAAGATGGGTTATATACATACAGAAGTGAACATTTGTCAGTAATCCTGGATCGTTTATCCCGTTACTATGGAAAAAAGATCAGCTATAAATCTGATGTGGCAGATTTAAAATGCTCGGGAAAACTTGATATGCAGGAGGATCTGGAGGTTGTCCTGGATGGGCTGAGCCAAACAGCCCCGATTCTCTATAAGAAAATAGATGAAGAGTATATAGTAGTCAAAGAAGGCAGATAAAAGATTGTATATTAGGTTATTATTTTTTTAACATATATGTTAACAACTTAAATTGGAAAGCCTATGGAAAAAGCTCGGATGGAAAAATGACAGATCTGTAAATACTAACAAAACCGGATAACACTGCCATGTTATCCGGTTGGATCTCTAAATTAACTAGTTGAAAATAACCATTTAAAAATCAATACAAAGATATGGTAAATAAACGATTCTCCAATTCCTGGAGTATTAAATATCGAATTATGAAAATCGCTGCCCTATTCCTGATCTTAGGAATAAATGCAAGTTTGGCCAGCAGTACTTATTCGCAATCGGCGACATTGTCTTTGAAAGCGAATAATAAGACAGTGCAGGAGATCTTCTCTGAAATAGAAAAGCAAAGTGAATATGTTTTTTTCTATTATGACGGTATATTGGATGTAAACCGGAAAGTGAAATTAGATATCACTGATCAGACTGTGGATATTATATTAAATCAGTTGTTTACAGGAACAGATAATACCTATGTAATTAAAGACCGCCAGATATTTATATCAAAGAAAAAGAATACCGGTTTGATCGGCCCATTGCCATTGAAAGCCCAGGACAGAAGTTCTTTTCGGGGAAAGGTACTGGATGATTTGGGCGAACCTTTGCCGGGAGCGGCTATCCTGGTTGCAGGAAGTACCCGCGGGGTGACGACTGACCTGGACGGTTCTTTTGAACTGGAAGTAAATAAATCGGATAAACTGGTCATTTCTTATTTGGGGATGGAAGATCAGGAAATCGTTATCGGTAATCAAAACGATGTTGTGATCAGAATGAAGCCAAAGGCCGATGAACTGGAAGAAGTGACCGTTGTAGCTTATGGTAAGCAAAAGAAAGCCAGTGTGATAGGTGCTATATCAACTATCACCTCCGAACAACTTCAGGTACCGGTTGCGAAACTGAGTACAAGCCTGGCCGGACAGATGGCCGGTATCGTTGCCATACAACGTACCGGTGAGCCTGGTGCCGGAGCAGATTTCTGGATACGGGGTATTAGTTCTTTCGGGGCAAACAATACACCGCTTATACTGGTGGATGGAATAGAACGTTCGATGGATTTGGTTGATCCGGAAGATATTGCTACTTTTTCAATATTGAAGGATGCGACAGCTACGGCTTTGTATGGAGTTCGTGGTGCAAACGGGATTGTTCTGATTACGACAAAGCGAGGAAGGGAAGCCAAGCCTGCTATCAATGCCCGGGTGGAATATGGGATTTCTAATCCGACCGTAACACCTAAAATGGCGAATGCCTCCCAATGGATGGACTATTATAATGATATCACATTGCAGGGGAACGGACAACTGGCTTATCAGCCGGTAGAATATGATAAACACGTCAATCATACGGATCCTGATTTATATCCGAATGTGGACTGGTGGGATACAACTTTCCGCAATATATCCAACAATATCCGTGCGAATGTAAATGTTTCGGGAGGTGGAAAAAGTGTCCGCTATTATGTTGCCGGTTCGTTTTATAGTGAGAATGGCATTTTTAAACCGGTAAAGAATCCTCAGTATGATCCTCAGGTCGGATATAAGAAAATCAATTTTCGGGCCAATGTTGATATCAATGTGACACGGCTGACTGAACTGAGCCTTTCGTTGTCGAACCAATATGAGATAAAGAACCGTTTGGGAGTTGCAATGGAAAGTGTCTATAATAACACGCTGGCTGTCCCTTCTGTTGCTGTTGTGCCTGTATTTTCAGATGGTAGTTTATCCCGTCCTATTGTAGGTACTAATCCTTATCTGGACTTGAACTATACGGGTTATTCCGCTGACTTCTGGAACAATGCTCAATCTTTGATCAGCTTGACACAGGATTTTTCATTCATTACTCCCGGCTTGAAAGGAAATGCAAAATTCTCGTGGGATGCCCGTAATGAATCGACGCTGGATAAACGTAAGTCGCCGGTTACGTACGATGCCCTGGGAAGGGATAAGGAAGGAAATCTGATTTTACATCAGAACCGCGACGGTAATGATTTTCTTTCTCTGGCTCGTTCTAACAGAGGGGCACAAACCTGGAATTTTGAAACATCGCTTACTTATGATCAGGTATTCAACGATGATCATCGGGTGAACGGCCTGTTTTTATTCAATATCCGGGAATATACCAACAATTTCCCGACTGATTATATTGCAGCTTTTGCCAATAGAAATATCGGTATTGCAGGTCGTGCTGCCTATTCCTTCAGGGATAAGTATTTCGCTGAATTTAATTTTGGTTATAATGGTTCTGAAAACTTCGCTCCTGGAAAACGTTTCGGTTTTTTCCCTTCAGGTGCTTTGGGCTATATGATCAGCAATGAAGATTTCTGGAAACCCCTGTCATCTGTGATCTCTTTATTGAAGATTAAAGGTTCTTATGGAGAGATAGGAAATGATAAGATCGGCGGTGATCGTCGTTTTGCGTATAATACCGAGATGCAGTATACGGGAGGTTGGAATTTCGGACGTGATCAGGCAAAGTGGATCGGAGGTATCGCAACCGGACATCCCGGTAACCCGAATGTATCCTGGGAAACTGCCAAGAAGACGGATGTCGGTTTTGAATTGGGACTGTTCCATCGTATTAAACTGAGTGCCGATTATTTTAAAGAAAAACGCGAAGGTATTTATATTCAGCAACAAAGTATTCCTTCGGTAGTCGGTATTAACGTGACGCAGTATGTGAATTTAGGTAAGATGCAGAATCAGGGGATAGATATGACGCTGGAATATGAACAGCAGGTAAATGATGAGTTATATATATCCGGACGTGGAAACTTTACCTTTAACCGTAATAAAGTATTGTATGATGATAAACCGAGTCAGCAATGGCCTTATTTGAATGATGTAGGTTTTCCGATGGATCAACATAGGGGGCTGGTTGCTATTGGTTTGTTTGAGTCGGAGAAAGATATAGCGAACAGTCCGACACAAACCTTCGGTCCGGTACGTCCGGGAGATATCAAATACCGGGATATAGACGGGAACGGGATTATCGACTCAAACGACCGGGTTCCGATGGGATATACGACAATCCCTGAGATCAACTATGGTTTCGGTGTGAGCCTGCGATGGAGGCGTTTTGATTTATCCGTATTCTTTCAGGGAGCTACCCATGTAGGGCGTATGATCGGAGGAAGCCAGGTGTACGGTAGTGACGGCAGTATTCTGTCTCTTGGAAACTTCTATGAAGAGGTAGCAGAGAACCGTTGGACTGAATGGAATCCGGATCCGAATGCGAAATATCCCCGTATGTGGATGTCTGCTTTCGACAATAATAAGCAACAGTCCTCCTATTGGTGGCGTGATATGAGCTATATCCGTTTGAAAAATGCGGAGATAGGATATTCATTGCCTAAAGAACTGATACAAAAGATAGGTCTTTCGACAATACGTTTTTATATACAGGGTGTCAATCTTCTGACGTTTAGCGGCTTCAAATTATGGGATCCGGAACTGAATACCGGAACCGGAGGGTTATATCCTCAAATGCGTACGGCTGCTATAGGAATGAATGTTAACTTTTAATTATTAAGCATATGAAAAAATATAAGCATAAATATACAGTAATCAGTCTGTTATACATGATTGGTATGTTGTTTACCGGTTGTGACGGTTTTCTGGATGTAGAGTTGGATAATCAGATTAAACTGGAGGAAGTATTCAATAAACGTTCCACAACCGAACAATATCTGGCACAGGTGTATGGCTTTGTTCCACAGACATATAATTGGCACGAAAATGCAGTCGGAGCTAGTGTTCCCATGAGTGATGAAGCTTTGTTTTCCTGGATGTCCGGGTTGGGGTATCATAGTTTTTTGAATGGAACATGGAGTGTCACGACAACTTCCTATGCAATCTGGAAAAATATGTATCAGGCCATTAATCAGGCTACCGTATTTATGAACCACGTAGATGAGTGTGTGGAGTTGACCCAGAAAGAAAAAGATATAATGAAGGCGGAGGCTCGTTTTTTGAGAGCTTATTTCTATACGCTCTTAATAAATCAGTACGGACCTGTTTATGTTTGGGGAGATCAGGATTCTGATTCCAGCATTCATGCGGAAGATATTGATCGCCACCCGCTGGAAGCAAATGTACAGTTCGTGCTGGAAGAATATGATAAGGCTGCAGAGGTTTTACCTTTACAGATAACGGATCTCTGTTGGTACGGACGTGTAACGAAAGGAGTTGTGTTAGCTGCTAAGGCCCGTTTCTTGTTGTATATGGCGAGTCCGTTGTTTAATGGTTGCTCTTTATATCAAGGGATGCAGAATAAAGACGGAGAATTATTGTTCCCGCAGTCACCAGACCTTGAAAAGTGGCAAAAGGCGGCTGATGCAGCTAAAGCTGTCATCGATCTGGGAATTTATGATCTGGTACGGAATACGGCGGAGACTGATCCGTTCAAACGGGCAATCCGGTCATATATGGGGGTAACATTGGAAAAGTGGAATAAAGAGGTTATCTGGGGGCAATGGCAGACTGATGGAATGTTCATTGTGGTCCGCTGTAATCCTCCTAAGTTCTGTAAGACCGGCTACGGTGGATATTGTCCTTCTATCCGTTTGGTCGATACTTATCCTATGGCTGCTTCGGGGCGCTTCCCTGTCACGGGATATAATGCGGATGGTTCTCCGGTCATAGATCCGAAGTCCGGTTATGTGGAGGATGGTTTTAAGGATAGTTATAAACACCCGTTAGATACTTTCCTACTTGTAAAAGCACATAACAGCTGCGTCGGACGTGATGCCCGTTTTTATGCTTCTGTTTTGGCGAATGGATTTCCTTGGCTGAATCCGGCGATGAGAAAAGATGCTGTTACATTTTTTGATGGAGGTACTTCTTCCTATTCAGGTAGTGGCGATTGTGTAAAGGCCGGATATTCCTGGCGCAGAATGACCGACCCGACTTTGAATACGGACCAGGGTAACTGGGGGCAATTGGTCGCTCTGATCTTTCGTTTAGGTGAAATTTATCTGAACTATGCGGAAGCCTGTAACGAAAAACCGAACCGGGATGAGGCCGAAGCTTTGAAGTATATCAACCTGATCCGTGAACGTTCCGGTTTGAATAAATTGGAGGATGCTTATCCGGAAGTCAAAGGGAATAAAAACTTACTTCGTGAGCTGATCCAGAAAGAACGTATGGTCGAATTAGCTTTCGAGACACTCCGGCTATCGGATCTTCGTCGGTGGATGACCGCTAAAGATGTTCTGAACGGAAAAGTATGGACAAGGAATGTCGCTGCGAAAAATTATGAAGACTCATGGCACAGGACAACGTCTATCTGGGCTTCAGGAGACAGGGTATTCACAGACAAAAATTATCTGTTCCCTATTCCTCAGGAGCAATTGAATGAAATGCAGAATTTGACACAAAATTATGGTTGGTAATAAAAAATGAAGAATATGAAATTCAAATATAATATATTTCTGATGGCCTTATCGGTATTCTCGTTGTGGTTTGTTTCATGTGACGAATACAGGGATGCGGATGAATTGGATGATCAGCTTTATCTGCAAAAATCAGGGTTGCTGGAAGCTAAGGTCTTTAATTGGGGTACTTTTACCTATGAACTGCCTGTGATAAAGAGTGGTAAAGGAAATCATTCCGCAACCGTCCGCCTGTCGGTGGATGAATCCATTTTGGCTGCTTATAACGAAACGAACGGTACCGATTATAAACTGATGCCGGATAATTGTTATTCGCTGAAAGAGGGGAGTTTATCTTTTACGGAAGATGATTACAGAAAGTTCTTTCTGATTGATTTTGATCCCGCCTCCCTGACTGATCTGGGCAACGATGGTTTGCAATATGTACTGCCCTGTTTGTTGGTGACCGATAACGCGGATATTCGGATCGCAGAGGAGGATAAGGCGCAGATTCTGATCAAGCCTTCTGTCTATCAGCCTTATATTGGTTTCGAAACTCCGGGTATATACAGGACGGGATCTGAGTTCAGCATAAAAACGGATGACGATGATGTTCTGGTCATTTATCCTAAGGTACAGGTCAATTATTATAATGACTGGGATATTTCTTATGATGTCGAGGTCAATTCAGCTGCACTGGATGAATATAACGGTTCCCTGAGTGCAGGTGCCCGAAAATATAAATTACTGCCGGAAGGTGCGTATACGATAGATCGTTCGACTTGTATCCTGAATAAGAACCGGGATTATGAATATCTAAAGATCACATTGGAGGAGAAAGCATTTAAAGTGGATGAAAATAATTATGCTTTCGGGTACTATGCCCTTCCTCTCAAAATAGCTTCTGTCTCAAAGTATGGAATCGATCCGGAGGCGGATGTGACAATCTATCCGATTTCTATCCAACCCCCGGTTATGGAGAAAACCGGCTGGACGATAGAAGAGTGTAATTCTATTATTACAGATGAAGTCGAGAACGCTTCGTCGATGGATATACCGGATAATCTACTGGATAATAATAATAACACTTATTGGTGTACAAGAGCTATCAAGCCGATAGAATTTCCTTATTTTGTCACTATAAACTTGCAGGAGAATTGTAGTTTGTATCGTTTGGGATTCCAGTTGCCGGAAGATGAATCACTTGGAAATATCAAATCAGGTTATTTTGAAGTTAGCACAGATGGTGAGAATTGGACAAAAATTGTAGATTGGAGCCGCAAAAGCAATCTGGAGGATCGTTCGATGGAACTGGATTTCTCAATGCAACAAGCCAATTATATCCGTTTTGTTATTACGGATGCGTTTGAATATGCAGATCCTGCATTGGGCAAAGCAAGTGGTGCGGTTTGCCAGGTTGCAGAGATTAATGGTTGGGGTATTTAATAACAGATGTTATGTCAAATAGAAGAACTTTTATTAAACAAATGATGGCTGGAGGTATATTATTACCTTCAGCTCCCCAACTTCTGGCGGAGGGAAACTCTTCCGGAGTGGTTGGAAATGGGGAATCTGTCGGTTCCAGCGAGATACGCATTGCTTTAATCGGTAAAGGCGGAATGGGGACTGCTGATGCGAATTGTGCTTTACGGGTACCAGGGGTAAAGATCACGGCCGTATGTGATGTTTATGAAACGCGTTTGGAGGATGCTAAAAAACAGTGGGGAGATCATATTTTCATAACAAAAGATTATAATGATATTCTGAAACGTAGTGATGTCGATGCCGTACTGATCGGAACTCCCGACCATTGGCATCAACCCATTGCCATTGCAGCCATGAAAGCTGGTAAGCATGTATATTGTGAAAAACCGGTTATCCATAAAATAAGTGAGGCGGAAAAACTGATTGATGCGCAGCGGGTAAGTGGTATGTATTTTCAAGCCGGGAGTCAGGGTATGGCTTCTTTAGGGAATAGAAAAGCCCGGCAACTGTTGCGATCCGGGGCTATCGGCAGAGTCAATTTTATAGATGGGCAGTTTACAGGTGCTTCGGGAACATTGGGGTATTATCCGGTTGCTGATAATGCTTCTGAAAAAACAATCTGGTGGAAACGGTTCTTAGGAAATGCACCTAAGCATAAATTCGATCCCCAACGTTTCTTTTATTGGAGGAACTGGAAAGATTACGGAACCGGCATTGCCGGAGATCTGTTCGTGCATGTGCTGGCAAGCCTTCACTATATAACTGATGCTATTGGTCCGGAAAAAGTTTATACGACAGGTGGTATCCGGCATTATACAGACGGATACCGGGATACTCCTGATGTGATGCTTGCTTATCTGGATTATCCGGACAGGGAGGATCTGGGAGCGTTCACCGTACAGTTGGGTGCAAACTATGTCGACGGTGTTTCGCGTAAATGGGGAAGTATGGACTTTCGTATTGTCGGTTCGGAAGGAACTCTCGATGTGGCATGGGATAAGGTCACTTTGAAAACGTTGCATAAGGCTGATACAGCTTTCTTGCAGGCATTGGAACCGATTGGGCAGGGGATCGATACGCCGGTTGTCAAATCGGAAAAGGAGATAGAATTCATTGCTTCATCGGACTATAAGGGGGGGCATTATGATCATTTTGAAAACTTTTTTACGGGTATCCGTAATAAAACCCCGCTTGTTTGTGATGTCATGTTTTCTGTAAGATCTGCTGCTCCGGCCTTATTAAGTTATGAAAGTTATGAACGGGGAGAGGCTGTTTATTGGGATGCTGAGAATCTGAAAGAAAGAAAAAAATAAACTTAAAAAAGAGATTTGTCTATGAAAATTATAGGATATGCAGTCTTGTTGTTGCTAATAAGCTGTCCTTTGTTCGCATCGAATCCGGTTCTTTCGTCGACAGCGGAAACAGTTGTCCCATACCGGTTATCGGAGCAGGAGAAGAAAGATGGTTACCGGTTGTTGTTTGACGGAACTACTCTGGATGGATGGATTAACAACTCTGATGAGTATATATTGGAAAACGGTTGTATTGCTAAAAAAGCCTCGGGATTCGGAAATCTTTATTCGGAAGATAGTTTCTGTAACTTTGTATTGAAGTTTGAATTTCAACTGACACCCGGAGCAAATAACGGATTGGGGCTTCGGCACATCATAGTTCCGGAAGGTTATTTGGGAATGGAACTTCAGATACTGGATAATGACGATCCTCAATATAAGGATCTGAAGCCCTACCAGTATCACGGAGGTTTATATAATTATGCTCCGGCCAAACGCGGGTATTTAAAACCAGTGGGCGAATGGAATCAACAGGAAGTGATAGCTCGGGGAGCCAATATTAAGATCATTTTGAATGGGACGGTCATTCTCGATACGAATATCAAGAAAGTGATTAAGGATATTCCGTATGATAAGGTACAGTCCGGATTGCGGAACTCATGTGGTCACATCGCTTTCTTGGGGCATGACTCGGTAGTCAGGTTCAGATATATCCGTATAAAAGTTCTCGAGTGAGAACCACGCAATTGCTTATAAAACAACGACAGACTACTGATTGACTTGTTTTATAGGCAATTGTAAGTTACATGCTGATAAGAAGGAGCAGGACAAATTGCATTTCTGCCTGTGAGAAAGTGGTACGTAGCTTTTTTAAAGACCTTTGTATCAGATTCTGGGTAGATTGGTAATTCATATCCATGATCTGGCAAATCTCTTCATAAGATAATCCTTCTACAAAACGATAATAGATGATTTCTTTCTGGCGTGGCGATAAAACCTCGAGCATCCGGATCATTTTCTCATTCAGGAATTGTTCTCTTTCATTTTCGATAATCTCATCCTCAATCGTATATTCTGCCGCAAAAACAGGTTCCAGCGAATCGATCTGACTGTATTTTATGTCTTTTCTAAATATATTGAATAGCTTGTTTTTCAAGGCAATAAAAAGGTATAGTTTGATGTTGTCTGTAGACTGGAGGTGTCTGCGGTTCTGAAATATCTTTATAAACACATCCTGTATACAATCCTCTACCAGCCCTTTATCAGAGGTAAAATGCATGCCATAAGCATATAGCGCCTGCGAGTACTCTCTATAAATATATGTATAAGCTTCATCATCTCCACAAAGAAAATTCTCCCAGATTATCTGATCTGAGTTTCTCTTTTTTGTAGTCATGGGGGTTGACTCAGTGTTTTTTCTCATAAGAATGCTACGTGGTTAGACCTTGTTCAGAATCAGAACACAAAAATTGGGGAAAACTACTCAACTTTTTCTGTAAATATATTCACTTTTTTCTAAGTGACTACTTTAGTTGACACTTCTGTCGCAGATTGTAAAGTCTAGTTGACAAATAGACTGCCCGGATTGTTAATTGCATGGAAAAGAGCAATTATTACTGAAAAATTTCCTTAATAGAGTACCAGCTATAAAAAAATGTATTACTTTTGTACCGGTCTTAACAAGGCGCGATAATAGCAAGTTAGATGTAGGTATTGGAGCCCTGTTATTTTAATTTCGCGAGAGAGAAAAGTTATATAAAGTCAATCATTTAAATTATTATCAAGAATGGCTAATTTAGATTTAAGCAAGTACGGAATTACCGGTGTAACAGAAATTTTACACAATCCGTCTTATGATGTTCTGTTCGCAGAAGAAACAAAACCATCTTTGGAAGGTTTTGAAAAAGGTCAGGTAACAGAACTGGGTGCTGTAAACGTAATGACAGGTGTTTACACAGGTCGTTCACCTAAGGATAAATTCTTTGTAAAGAATGAAGCCAGCGAAGACTCAGTATGGTGGACTTCTGAAGAATATAAAAATGATAACAAGCCTTGTACTGAAGAAGCATGGGCTGATCTGAAAGCTAAAGCTGTAAAACAATTGTCAGGCAAACGTCTGTTCGTTGTCGATACATTCTGCGGTGCAAACGAAGCAACTCGTATGAAAGTTCGTTTCATCATGGAAGTAGCTTGGCAGGCACATTTCGTAACTAACATGTTTATCCGTCCGACAGCTGAAGAACTGGCTAACTACGGTGAACCTGATTTCGTTTGTTTCAACGCTTCTAAAGCAAAAGTTGACAACTTCAAAGAACTGGGTCTGAACTCTGAAACTGCTACAGTTTTCAACTTGAAGACTAAAGAACAGGTTATCCTGAACACTTGGTACGGTGGTGAAATGAAGAAAGGTATGTTCTCTATCATGAACTACATGAACCCGCTTCGTGGTATCGCTTCTATGCACTGCTCTGCTAACACGGATAAAGAAGGAACTAGTTCAGCTATCTTCTTCGGTCTGTCTGGTACAGGTAAGACTACTTTGTCAACTGACCCGAAACGTCTGTTGATCGGTGATGACGAACACGGATGGGATAACGAAGGTGTATTTAACTACGAAGGTGGTTGCTATGCTAAGGTTATCAACCTGGACAAAGAAAGCGAACCGGATATCTACAACGCTATCAAACGCGATGCTCTGTTGGAAAACGTAACAGTTGCTGCTGACGGTACTATTGACTTCGCAGATAAGAGCGTAACAGAAAATACTCGCGTTTCTTATCCTATCTATCACATTGAAAACATCGTTAAGCCGGTATCTAAAGGTCCGCACGCAAAACAGGTTATTTTCCTGTCTGCTGATGCATTCGGTGTATTGCCTCCGGTATCTATCCTGACTCCGGAACAAACTCAGTACTACTTCCTTTCTGGTTTCACAGCTAAATTGGCAGGTACAGAACGTGGTATCACTGAACCGACTCCTACATTCTCTGCTTGTTTCGGTGCTGCATTCTTGTCATTACACCCGACTAAATACGGTGAAGAACTGGTTAAGAAAATGGAAATGACTGGTGCTAAGGCTTATCTGGTTAACACTGGATGGAATGGTAGCGGTAAGCGTATCTCTATCAAAGATACAAGAGGTATCATCGATGCTATCCTGGATGGCTCTATCGACAAAGCTCCGACTAAGGTTATTCCTTACTTCGACTTCGTTGTTCCGACAGAACTTCCGGGTGTTGATCCGAAAATCCTTGATCCTCGTGACACTTACGCTGATGCTGCTCAGTGGGATGAAAAAGCTAAAGATTTGGCTGCTCGCTTCCAGAAGAACTTCGCTAAGTTCACAGGTAACGAAGCTGGTAAGGCTTTGGTTTCTGCCGGTCCGAAATTGTAATTCAAACGCCGGAGGTAAATCTTACCAAAGGTTAAGAATAATATCATCAAAAAGCGTGGAACATACCGTTCTGCGCTTTTTTTTGTATATCTACATTAATTTTATCATAAATGTTAGTTTGTTTTAAAATCTATTGTTATCTTTACCGCGTATTATCCGTTAATGTGTGGGTTTAAGGTATAATGATAAAACGTTTATTACTGATTTTAGGAGTCGCATTGTTTTTGTCGTCGTGCGGCAAGGACGTCTCTTACCGAATTGAAGGCAAGTTGTCTAATTTGGAAGATGAGACGCTATATGCTGTTTTTGAGAATGACAATTATAAAGTTGTTGATACCATCACTTGCGAGAAACCCGGACAATTCTCCCTGAAACGGAACGAAGGAGACTTCAATACCGTAACGATTTTCTTCGATAATAAAAAAAGCTGGACCACGGCTTACCTGATGAAAGGAGAGAAAGTCACCATAACCGGTGATGCTCTTTATCCGGCTTTGCTTCAGGTGAAAGGCGGACGTGTCAACGACCAGTTGAATTCTTTTCGTAAAAGTGTTACTCCCCTGCTGAAGGAGCAGGCAGACCTGATCAAGATATTAACGAGTAAAAGCAGTCAAACAAATACAACGGAAGATACTGATATTCCTTCTCGTCTGACGAATGTAAACCATACCCTGAGTGAACGGGCGATGGAATATATACAAGAACATCCGGATGAAGAAGCTTCGGCTGTTTTATTGCAATATTATTTTATGAATCCGGATGATACCCGCAAAATGGATGAATTGCTGGCTGTGTTAAGTCCGAAATTGAAAGATTTTTATCTGATTCGTAAAATGCAGGATTACAGTATGAAAGCACAGCGAACTTCTTTGGGTGCAGAAGCTCCGGGTTTTAATGTAAAGAATGTATATGGACATACTGTGAGTCTGGATTCGTTTCCGCAGCGATATTTGTTACTTGCTTTTACGGCTCCTTGGTGCGATATGTGCCAGACAGAAGATCTGTTTTTGGATAAGGTCGCGATGAAGTACCCGAAAGAGAAAGTCGATATGCTGTTGATCAGTCTCGATGACGACCCGCAGGAGGTACGCAAGTTGTTGGCAAAGGATAGCATCAACTGGAATTTGGTAACCGATTCTGCCGGACAAGCAACAATGCTGGTTGATCTGTATAATGTGAATGCACTTCCTCGCTGTTTTCTGATCGATGAGGAAGGAAAGATCATCATGAAAACGGATAACGGTGTAGAAATAGAACAAACACTTGAAAAACTGGTAGAAAAATGAGATAACGAATTATAAACTTCCAACCAAAATCATTAATTATGTTAGTAAAATCTTATGCCGCCGCGGTGCAGGGCATCTCTGCAACCATTGTCACCATTGAAGTAAATTGTACAAAGGGAATCCAATTCTTTCTGGTAGGTCTTCCCGATGTTGCTGTGCGTGAAAGCCACGAACGTATCATTTCTGCGCTTCAGGTGAGTGGATATAAATTCCCCCGTAATCGAATTGTGATTAATATGGCACCTGCCGATATTCGGAAGGAAGGTTCTGCTTATGATCTGCCACTGGCTGTCGGGATACTGGCAGCCGCCGAGGAATTGGATGCTTCGCGGCTGGATAAGTTTATCCTGATGGGCGAACTATCGTTGGACGGAAGCCTGCAACCGGTAAAAGGCGTGCTCCCTATTGCTATTAAAGCGAGGGAGGAAGGCTTTAAGGGTTTCATACTGCCCAGGCAGAATGCCCGTGAGGCCGCTGTTGTCAATAACCTGGAGGTCTATGGGGCCGATAACATCAAAGAGGTGATCGAATTTATGGGCGGAAAATGCGAACTGGAACAGACTGTTGTTGATACGAGGAAAGAGTTTTATGCCCGTCAGGAGCAATTCGAGTTTGATTTTTCAGATGTACGCGGCCAGGAAAATGTAAAACGAGCTTTGGAAGTCGCTGCGGCAGGAGGCCATAATCTGATTATGATCGGTCCGCCGGGAAGCGGAAAATCAATGTTGGCCAAACGACTGTCCACGATCCTTCCACCATTCACCTTACACGAATCGTTGGAGACGACTAAGATACATTCTGTAGCCGGAAAGATAGGGGTGGAGACTTCCCTGATGGTGCAACGCCCCTTCCGTTCGCCGCATCATACCATTTCAAATGTAGCAATGGTGGGAGGCGGTGCCTATCCTCAACCGGGTGAAGTGAGTCTGGCTCATAACGGCGTGCTGTTCCTCGATGAATTACCGGAATTCAACCGGAGTGTTTTGGAGGTGATGCGACAACCGTTGGAAGATCGAAAGATTACTGTTTCTCGTGCCCGTTTCTCAGTCGATTATCCGGCTAGTTTTATGCTGGTTGCCTCGATGAATCCTTGTCCCTGCGGTTATTATAACCATCCGGACAGGGCTTGCCTTTGCCCTCCGGGGGCAGTACAGAAATATATGAACCGTGTATCCGGCCCGTTGCTCGACCGTATCGACATACAGGTGGAGATTGTACCTGTTCCTTTTGAAAAGATATCCGAACAACGTCCGTCTGAACCCAGTGCTGCTGTTCGTGAACGGGTTGTTAATGCCCGTGCAATTCAGGAAAAACGTTTTGCCGACAACGAAGGTGTATATTGCAATGCACAGATGACCACGCAACTTCTGCATAAATATGCTGTACCCGACGCCGCTTGCCTGTCTCTTCTTAAAACGGCTATGCAACGTCTAAGCCTTTCCGCCCGTGCTTACGACCGTATCCTGAAAGTAGCCCGTACCATTGCCGACCTTGATGCCTCTGAAAAGATAGAAACACGCCATCTTGCCGAAGCCATTAATTACCGGAATCTGGACAGGGAGAGCTGGGGATTGTAAAAATTATTCCGTACCTTTGCCCCTCAAAAAGAGAACACAAGGTATGGAAAAACATTTTAAGAGAACGCTGATAACTACGGCGTTGCCGTATGCGAACGGACCGGTACATATCGGACATCTGGCCGGGGTGTATGTACCGGCCGATATTTATGCCCGCTACCTTCGTCTGAAGGGGGAAGAGGTATTGATGATCGGGGGATCGGACGAACATGGTGTACCTATTACCCTCCGTGCTAAGAAAGAAGGTGTTACACCGCAGGATGTGGTGGACCGTTTTCATGGCATTATCAAGAAGTCTTTCGAGGAGTTCGGCATCTCGTTCGATATCTATTCACGCACAACTTCGTCTACTCATCGTCAGGTAGCGTCGGACTTTTTCCGTACCCTGTATGAAAAAGGAGAGTTTATCGAGAAGACCAGCGAACAATATTACGACGAGGAAGCCAAACAATTCCTTGCCGACCGTTATATAACCGGTACATGTCCGCATTGCGGTAACGAAAAGGCTTATGGTGACCAGTGCGAAGCCTGCGGTACATCGTTGAATGCTACAGACCTGATCAACCCGAAGTCTGCCATTAGTGGTAGCGAACCGGTGATGAAGGAGACCAAACACTGGTATCTGCCCTTGGATAAGCATGAACCGTTCCTGCGCAAATGGATTCTGGAAGATCATAAAGAATGGAAACCGAATGTGTACGGACAGTGCAAGAGCTGGCTGGACATGGGATTGCAACCGCGTGCCGTAAGCCGCGACCTGGACTGGGGTATCCCTGTTCCGGTAGAAGGAGCGGAAGGCAAAGTGCTTTACGTATGGTTCGATGCCCCGATCGGTTATATCTCCAATACAAAAGAATTACTTCCCGACAGTTGGGAGACCTGGTGGAAAGATCCTGAAACCAAGATGGTACATTTCATCGGAAAGGATAATATCGTGTTCCATTGCATCGTATTCCCAGCCATGTTGAAGGCGGAAGGTACTTTCAATCTGCCGGAGAATGTGCCAGCCAATGAATTTCTGAACCTGGAAGGCGACAAGATCTCTACTTCCCGCAACTGGGCGGTATGGTTGAACGAATATCTGGTGGATATGCCGGGAAAACAGGACGTGTTACGTTATGTCCTGACCGCCAATGCTCCGGAAACAAAAGATAACGACTTTACCTGGAAAGACTTCCAGGCACGCAATAACAACGAGTTGGTTGCCATCCTGGGTAACTTCGTAAACCGTGCTCTGGTGCTGACTGAGAAATATTTCGAAGGAAAAGTGCCGGCAGTAAGCGAACTGACTGACTATGACCGTCAGACTTTGAAAGATTTCGAAGATGTAAAAGCAAATGTGGAACGTCTGCTCGACACCTATCATTTCCGTGATGCCCAGAAAGAAGCCATGAACCTGGCCCGTATCGGTAACAAATACCTGGCAGATACGGAACCCTGGAAGCTGGCAAAGTCAGATATGACTCGTGTGGCAACAATCATGAACATCGCTTTGCAGATCACAGCCAACCTGGCTATTGCTTTCGAACCCTTCTTGCCGTTCAGCATGGAGAAACTCAACAAGATGTTGAATGTAGAACCGTTAGGCTGGAGCCGTCTGGGCGCAACCGATTTGTTGGAAGCCGGACATCAGCTTGGCAAATCCGAACTGCTCTTTGAAAAGATCGAAGACAGTGTGATCGAAGCGCAGGTTCAGAAGTTGCTGGATACAAAGAAAGCGAACGAAGAAGCCAACTATAAAGCGAAACCGATACGCGAAAACATCGCGTTCGATGATTTCACAAAACTGGATATCCGTGTGGGAACGATCCTGGAATGTACAAAGGTGCCTAAGGCCGACAAGTTGTTGCAGTTCCGTATCGATGACGGTCTGGAGAAACGTACGATCGTTTCCGGTATCGCCCAGCATTATGCCCCCGAAGAGTTGGTCGGAAAACAGGTTTGTTTTATTGCCAACCTTGCTCCGCGTAAGTTGAAAGGCATCGTATCGGAAGGTATGATCCTCTCTGCTGAAAACTTCGACGGCAAGTTGTCTGTCATCACTCCGGAAAAAGAAGTGAAACCGGGTAGCGAAGTAAAATAATATAAGATCTCCGGTGCTATGGAACGTAAGAGTGCCGGGAGTATGAATGATAATAGAGCCGGTATTCTTATCTGTAAGAGTCCCGGCTCTCTCATAGGTAAGAGTCCCTAAGCTCTCACTTATCATAGAAAAGAATGTTAAAGGTCTTTTATGCAATAAAAGATTATTTGAAACGTTTTAATCTTCATAAGATAAACAGTGGTATACAATAGGAAAGATGCTTGAAAGACATATACAAATGGTTGACTTGCAAGGTCAGTATCATCGCCTGAAAGAGGAGATAGATGCAGCCATGCAAACTGTTATTGAAAGCAGTGCCTTTATCAACGGTCCTCAGGTGAAAGCTTTTGGTGATCATTTGGCTGATTATTTGGATATTCCCTATGTGGTTCCTTGCGGGAACGGTACGGATGCTCTTCAGATCGCTTTGATGGCGTTGCAGTTGCAGCCGGGGGATGAGGTGATTGTTCCGGCATTTACCTATGTGGCGGCTGCCGAAGTGATCGCTTTGCTGGGATTGACTCCTGTGCTGGTGGATGTAGATCCGCGAACCTATAATATCGATCCCCGTAAAATAGAAGAATCTATATCCCGTAATACCAAGGCAATTATTGTAGTTCACCTGTTCGGCCAGTCCTGCGATATGGCTCCGATCCTGAGAATAGCCGGCATGTATCATCTTCATGTGATAGAAGATAATGCGCAGTCCGTTGGTGCGGAATATACTTTCCCGGATGGACAGGTGAAGAAAACAGGGACAATGGGCGTTATCGGTACGACTTCGTTTTTCCCATCCAAGCCGCTGGCCTGTTTTGGTGACGGAGGCGCTTTAATGACTTCTGATGAGAGTCTGGCAAAGCGTATCCGTATGATCGCAAATCATGGTCAGGAAGTTAAATATCATCATAAGTTGATAGGATGTAACTCTCGTCTGGATACCCTGCATGCCGCTGTTTTGGATGTGAAGCTGAAGTATATCGACGAGTTTACGAAAGCCCGGCAGGTCGTTGCCCGAAGATATGACGAAGGTTTGGCTTCATGCGAGCAGTTGATTCTTCCGAAGAAGAGTGATTTCTCTACACATGTCTATCATCAATATACGGTTCAGTTGAAACCGGTTCCGGAATATTCGGATACGGCAAAGCATCGGGAGGCATTACAAGTGGCTCTTAAAGAGAAAGGTATTCCTTCCATGGTATACTACCCCGTTCCTTTACAAGCACAAGATGCTTATAAATGGATGGCACGTACCCCCGGAAGTATGGAAACAGCAGCCCGTTTAAGCAACTGTGTTCTATCTTTGCCGATCCATACGGAGATGACAGTGGAAGAACAGGAATATATAATAGATGTATTGGTAAAGGAGTTAGAGAATAGAAAAATATGAAAGAAAATAAGATAAAATTCGCCGTAGTCGGTTGTGGTCATATCGGAAAGCGCCATGCCGAGATGGTAACCCGTGATCAGGATGCCGAATTAGTCGCTTTATGCGATATCCGTCCTCGCGAAGAATTGGGAATAGAGGGGTATGAAGTCCCTTTTTTTGCCGGTTTGCAGGAATTATTGCAGAGTGGCATTCAGATAGATGTCATTAATATCTGTACTCCGAACGGTTTGCATGCGTCTATGGCGGTACAAGCTATCGAAGCCGGTTGTAATGTGGTGATAGAAAAACCGATGGCGTTGACACTGGCTGATGCGGAGAAGGTGGTATATGCTTCTTTGAAATACCGTAAACAGGTATTTTGCGTCATGCAGAACCGCTATTCCCCTCCTTCCGTGTGGATTAAGGATATGATCGACTCCGGCAAGTTGGGTAAAATATACATGGTTCAGTTGAACTGCTATTGGAACCGTGACGAACGCTATTATAAACCCGGTGGCTGGCACGGTGATGCTGCGCTGGACGGAGGAACGCTCTTCACCCAGTTCTCCCATTTTATCGATATTATGTATTGGTTGTTCGGGGATATCTGTAATATCCAGGCTCGTTTTGCCGATTTCAATCATGAGAAACTGACCTCTTTTGAAGATTCCGGCTTTGTGAATTTCAATTTCGTGAACGGAGGAATGGGAAGTCTGAGTTATTCGACTGCTGTCTGGGACAAAAATATGGAAAGCAGCATGCTGATCGTGGCAGAGAATGGCAGCGTAAAGATCGGTGGACAATATATGAATGAAGTGGAATATTGCCATGTGAAGGAGTATGAGATGCCCGAACTGGCTCCAACCAATCCGGGTAATGATTACGGCCCTTACAAGGGATCGGCTCAGAATCATAATTTCGTGATCCGCAATGTGGTCCGTGTCCTTTCCGGCTCCGGTTCGGAATGTATTACAACGAATGTATTAGAAGGTATGAAAGTCGTAGATATAATACAACGTATCTATGCTCAAAAGTAACGATTCTGAATAAGAAATAATGATCGGTAATTTCCCTTTTATATAAATAACGATTTTAGAAGGGAAAGAATCCCTTCAAATTCCTATCTTTGTGGAAGTTTTGTCATTTCCGGCATGGGACTGACCAACATTGTTGTGCTCTCATTCTTATGAAAAGGACTGAGATATATAGAGAAACTCAAATTGAACAGATAGCATGAAACAGATTTTAGTTACCGGAGGAGCCGGTTTTATCGGCTCTCATCTTTGCGAACGCCTGCTGAAAGACGGGAACAATGTGATTTGTATGGATAATTATTTTACAGGTCTGAAACAAAACATTGTTCATTTACTGGACAATCCCTATTTTGAGCTGGTTCGCCATGATGTGACATTCCCGTATTATGTGGAGGTCGATGAGATTTATAATCTGGCTTGTCCGGCATCTCCGATACATTACCAGTTCGATCCGGTGAGTACAACTAAAACATCTGTTATCGGTGCCATCAATATGCTTGGGTTGGCTAAACGTACCAAAGCACGTATTCTTCAGGCTTCTACCAGTGAAGTTTACGGTGATCCGATCGTTCATCCCCAGGAAGAAAGTTATTGGGGAAATGTGAATCCGATCGGTTTGCGCAGTTGTTATGATGAGGGCAAACGTTGTGCGGAAACTTTATTCATGGATTATCATCGTCAGAATAAGGTAGATGTCAAGATTATCCGTATTTTCAATACCTATGGTCCCCGTATGCGTCCGGATGACGGCCGGGTTGTTTCCAACTTTATCATGCAGGCGTTGAAAGGCGAAGATATTACTATTTACGGTGATGGAAAGCAAACCCGTAGCTTCCAGTATGTCGACGACCTGGTGGAAGGTATGATTCGTATGATGGCTTCCGAAAACTTTACCGGACCTGTCAATTTGGGAAATCCGAGAGAATTTACCATGCTGGAGTTGGCCGAGTTAGTATTGAAGATGACTAATTCGAAATCAAAAATAATATTTACCCCTCTTCCTTCTGATGATCCGAAACAGCGTAAACCGGATATTACTTTAGCAAAAGAAAAACTGAATGGCTGGGAACCTAAAATCCGTTTGGAAGAAGGTTTGATAGATACAATTAAATATTTCAAGAGCCTTTAATTTTGCATTTTGATTATAAATTATGAAAATAGCGATAGTAGGAACAGGCTATGTCGGCCTGGTTACCGGAACCTGTTTTGCAGAAATGGGGACCGAAGTTTTTTGTGTAGATGTTAACACCGAAAAAATTGAAAACCTTAAAAAGGGGATAATCCCTATCTATGAACCCGGTCTGGAAGATATGGTCCATCGTAACCAGCAGGCCGGAAGATTACACTTTACAACCGATCTTACTGAATGTCTGGACGAAGTGGAAGTTTTGTTCAGTGCCGTAGGTACGCCTCCCGATGAGGATGGTAGTGCAGATTTGAAGTATGTGCTTGAGGTAGCCCGTACTGTCGGTCGGAATATGAAGAAACATATTCTGGTCGTAACAAAGAGTACGGTTCCCGTCGGCACGGCAAAGAAAGTACGCCGGGCTATCCAGGAAGAACTGGATAAACGTGGAGTAGAGATCGAGTTCGATGTCGCTTCTAATCCTGAATTTCTGAAGGAAGGAGCAGCGATCAGCGACTTTATGAGTCCGGATCGTGTTGTTGTTGGTGTAGAATCTGAGCGTGCAGAAGAGCTGATGACTCGTCTGTACCGTCCTTTCCTTTTAAACAATTTCCGTGTAATTTTTATGGATGTGCCATCTGCCGAGATGACCAAATATGCTGCGAACGCCATGTTGGCTACCCGTATCAGTTTTATGAACGATATTGCCAACTTGTGTGAGATTATCGGTGCGGATGTAAATATGGTACGTAAAGGTATCGGTTCCGACAATCGTATCGGTAACCGTTTCCTGTATGCCGGCATCGGTTATGGCGGTTCATGTTTTCCTAAAGATGTGAAAGCTTTGATTAATACAGCCAAGCAAAATAATTACCCGATGCGTATCCTTCAGGCAGTCAAGGAAGTAAATGACGAACAGAAATCTCTTTTGTTCCATAAACTCGAAAAGCATTTTAATGGAGACCTGAAAGGTAAACGTATCGCTATCTGGGGACTGGCTTTTAAGCCTGAAACAGACGATATGCGCGAAGCTCCTTCTTTGGTTTTGATAGAAAAACTGTTGGCGGCAGGTTGTGAGGTATATGCTTACGATCCTGTAGCAGTAGAAGAATCAAAACGTCGTATCGGAGATGCGATTCATTATGCAAAAGATATTTATGATGCAGTAGTGGATGCCGATGCCCTGATGCTTGTAACGGAATGGAAAGAGTTCCGTATGCCTTCCTGGTCTGCCATAAAGAAACTGATGGCTACTCCGCTGGTTCTTGATGGCCGTAATATTTATGATATCAAGGAGATGGAGGAGAACGGGTTTGTCTATCATTGCATAGGGAGGTAGAATGCATATTGTAAACTAAAATTAATTAACTATGAAAGAAAATGTGATTAGATTCAGTGATGTAGAAAGTTGCATAATTGAATTACGGGATCAAAGAGTTCTGCTTGACAGGGATGTCGCTATGCTTTATGATGTAGAAACAAAAGAAATAAATCAGGCAGTCAAAAATAATCCGGATAAATTTCCTGCCGGATATTTAATCGAATGTAATAAAGTTGAGAAAGCCGAACTGGTCAAAAATTTTGACCGGTTCAATCCTTTAAAACATTCAACAGCTCTTCCGACAGCTTTTACTGAAAAAGGACTTTACATGTTGGCAACACAATCCTGAAAAGTAATAAGGCAACGCAGACAACAATCGCAATCGTTGAAGCTTTTGCAAGAATCAAGGAATTGTCCAGAACTGTTTTACAGTTACCTACCGCCGATGAAGCACAGCAGAAAACACTTATGCAGCGCACGAGTGAGTTAATGGCTGACTTATTAGATGATGAACCGAAAGTAACAGATTCGGAAACGACAATAGAATTGAATCTGGCTGTTTTAAAGTTTAAGCATACGGTGAAAAGAAGATAAGAGTGGTTGGTCATAAAGAAGTTTTTTGAAAAATAACTATCATACTATCATATTTTGTTTGTACTCTTTGATTTACGGGATGTATAACTATGATGGTTGATGAATTTATCTATCATAGAACTATCATAAACTGTCATTACCGTCCTACTCTTCGTTTGTTTTGTGTTAAGTATGGCATTTAATTTGTCAAAGTAGTTATCTTTTTTAGCTAAAACAGGGAGAAAATTTTCCCGGGACCCCTATTTCGACAGTTTTTATACCCCGGTCTGAGTGATGCTGACACCCGGGTGTGGAGATGGTTAAGACCCGGGTCTCAATGAGTTTATATAGTTATATCTTTGAAAATAAGCAATATACTGTTTGAAAAAAGATAGCTGTTTTTATGATAGTATGAGAGGGTAATTTGTATCTATCATGTATACTGCCATTTGTTGTAATGATTGATTTGCAATGGGCGCAAGGAAGTTTATGATAGTATGACAGTTGTTTTGCAAAGTGGATTGGAAATAAATGGAGAAAAATAAATAAAAACCAAGACAATGACGAAGAAAGAAGCTATTAAAATTTTCGAGGAGAAGAAAGTTCGTACTCTTTGGGACGACGAAACGGAAGAATGGTATTTTTCCATAGTAGATGTGGTGAGTGTATTGACAGAGAGTGTAGATGGTCGGAAGTACTGGAATAAGCTCAAACAGAGACTGAAAGCTGAAGGAAGTGAGTTGGTGACAAATTGTCACCAACTGAAATTACCGGCAGCAGACGGTAAATATTACAAAACTGATGTAGCCACCACCGAGCAACTATTTCGTTTGATTCAATCCATTCCATCCCCGAAAGCCGAACCATTCAAGCTTTGGATGGCTCAGGTAGCCAAAGAGCGATTAGACGAAATACAGGATCCGGAACGGACAATCGATCGGGCGATGATGGAGTATAAAAACTTGGGTTACTCGGATCATTGGATCAACCAACGGCTCAAAAGCATCGAGATCCGTAAAGATCTGACTGATGAGTGGAGAAATCGCGGATTACAGGAAGGGGTACAGTTTGCTACTCTTACGGATATTATTTATCAAACATGGTCTGGTAAAACATCGAAAGAGTACAGACGCTTTAAAGGGTTGAAAAAAGAGAGTCTCCGAGATAACATGACTAATACTGAACTAGCCCTTAACATGCTGGCAGAAGCAGCAACCACGGAATTGTCCAAAGAAAAGGATCCGCAACATTTTGATGAGCATATACAAGTCGCCCGACAAGGGGGAAAAGCAGCCGAAGCCGCCCGAAAGCAATTGGAAAGTGATTTGGGACATTCGGTCATTTCTCCGCTTAATGCAAAAACTGGGTTGAGATTGGATAAAGGTGATGATAGGAAAGAATAAATGGCTGAGGAAACTTTGAAAGATAAAACGGCTAAAGGCCTTTTTTGGGGAGGGATTAGTACATTCTTCCAACAAATAATAGGAATGGTATTTGGGATTGTGATAGCCCGTATACTTAGTCCGGATGACTATGGATTGGTGGCTATGCTTGCTATTTTTAGTGCTATTGCCAATACGATTATGGATAGCGGCTTTACTACGGCGTTGATAAATAAAAAGACTATTCGGCATGAGGACTATAATGCTGTCTTCTGGTTTAGTGCGTTTTGTGGAATCGTAATTTATATGATTTTATTTCTTGCTGCTCCTCTGATTGCCCAATTTTATAATAAACCGGTTCTTCTTAATCTTTCCCGTGTATTATTCTTAAGTTTCTTGATTTCAAGTTTTGGGATAGCACATAATGCGTTACTTTTTAAGATGATAAAGGTTAAGCAACGAGGTATTATTGATATAGTGGCGGTCTTGGTGTCTGGAGTTGCAGGACTTATCTTAGCTTTATTGGGTTTTGCTTATTGGGGATTAGCTTTGCAGTTAGTTACTCAATGTTTATCTGCTACTTTATTGCGTTGGTATTTTTCGGGATGGCGTCCTACTTTTACATTTGACTTTTCTCCTATTAAAGAAATGTTTAGCTTTAGCTCTAAAATACTGTTTAATAATATATTAGGGCAAGTGAATGCTAATTTTTTCTCTGTATTGCTTGGTAGATATTATACAAAGGCAGATACGGGATATTATTCTCAAGGAAGTAAATGGATGATAGTAGGAAGTATGACTGTTACTAGTATGATTCAAGGGGTAGCTCAACCTGTATTAGTTGAGGTTACAGATGATAAAATACGACAGAAGAATGTCTTTAGAAAGATGTTGAGATTTGGCGCTTTTGTTTCATTTCCTGCAATGTTAGGGATCGCTTTTATTGCGAAAGAGTTTATTTTAATTACGGTTGGAGAGAAATGGATTGATAGTGTTCCTTATCTTCAGATATTGAGTATAGCGGCCTCTTTTGTGTTTATAACCAATCTATATTGTAGTTTGTTATTGTCTCATGGAAAATCAAATATAATACTTTATGCTAGTTCTATCTTTTATGGTATTAATTTGTTATTGGCTTTCTGTCTAGTCTCTTATGGTATTTTTCCAATGGTAATAGGATGCTCATGTTTTAATGTATTATTAAATTTTTGTTGGCATTTCTGTGGTAAGAGTTTAATAGGTATTAGGACTATTGAACTTTTGAAGGATATTTCTCCCTATTTATTATTAACAATTTTCTGTTTTATGACTTCGTGGGGAATAACGATGTGGATATCTAATTTATATATATTGTTTTTATCTAAGATATTAATAGTAGCTTTACTTTATAGTTTTATTCTGTGGAAAATGAAATCTGTAATTTTTAATGAGGTTTTTTCTTTTTTGTTTAAAATGAAAAAGAAGATGATGAATACATGATACAAAAAGAAGTTTTCATATGAAATATATATTAGTCTTATATAGGAAATATTTGCCAGGAAATTTAAGGAGAATTATTTATGGATTAATAATCAAACCCTATTTGCTTTTTATTAATGATCCCAAGGTCTTTTTAGTCGATTGGAAATGGCGTTTTAAATTGCTTTTTGAGTTCTATTTCGGTAAAGGAAAACAATATCCTATTGAATATCGAGAGGCTGCTAAGTTTTCTTTTTTATATGGACCTTCTTTGGTGATTGGCAATTTTGTATTTCATTATTTGTCTTTAGATATTAAAGTGTTTTTATGTGAGAAGAGTAATTTGTATTATGTATTGTTTGATGGAAAAAAGTTGTATTTTAAAAGGGGATTGACAGAAAAGGAAGTACAGAGTTCTTATAAATCCTTATTATTGGAACAAGATTCTCGCTCTCCCCATTCCTATGTAGGAACTGATTTTAAAGTAGATGAAGGTGCAGTTTTATTTGATGTTGGTGCGGCAGAAGGTATTTTTACCCTTGCTAATATAGAAAAAATAAGGCATGCTTATTTATTTGAATGTGAAAATGAATGGATTGAAGCATTGAATATGACATTTTCTTTTTGGAAAGAAAAAATAACAATTGTACAAAAATATGTATCTAATGCGAATGATATATATAATATCTCATTAGATGATTTTGCTAATGAAAATCTTTTGCCTGATTATGTTAAGATGGATATTGAAGGGAGTGAGTATAATGCTTTATTAGGAGCGATTAATATTATTAGAAGTAAAACTACAAAATGGGCTGTTTGTGTTTATCATAAGCATGAAGATGAAAAAGAAATTTCTTCTTTATTTAGTGAATATAATTATAAGCAATCTTTCTCTACGGGTTTGATGTTCGTTCAATGGAACGATGATCGATATCCTATTTGCCCTCCTTATTTTCGAAAAGGAGTTTTGAGATTGCAAAAATAGAATGAGGTGTATAAAATATCTTTGATTTATGAAAGTTTTATTTGATGATCAAATATTTTCAATGATGACTCATGGTGGTGTTGCAAGATATCACTACGAACTAATAAAGGCATTGAATGAGATAAATGTAGAAACTGTATTACCATTGTTCTTTTCTAATAACTATTATATACAAAAGAGAGATGTTTCTTCTCATTTTAGTTCATTACCTTTTAATTTGAAAATATTCAATAGAACATTACCTCGTTTTAATCGTTATTATTCAGAAAAGGCTATTTCAAAACAAGATTATGATGTTTTTCATCCAACTAGTTATGCATTATATTTTTTAGAAAAATTGAAAAATAGACCATTTGTTATTACTGTACATGATATGATTACTGAAATTTATGATAAAGATAGCAATATCAATAAGGTTAAAAAGATGCTGATATCTAAGGCTGATAAAATTATAGCAGTTAGTGAAAATACCAAAAAAGATATATTAAATTTTGTTTCTGTTGATGAGAAGAAGATTGATGTGGTATATCATGGAAATACACTTTTGAATGACTTAGAATCTCTTCCTTGTAAGAAAAAAGATTTTATACCTTATTTCTTATATGTAGGTGGACGTTCTTCTTATAAGAATTTTAAATTTTTATTAAAAGCATTTTCTATTATTTCTCAAAAATATCGAGTGAATTTAATATGTACAGGTAGTAATTTTACTTCATATGAAAGGAAACTCTTAGCAGAATATAATATCAATGATTGGGTAAAGGCGAGCATTATTAGAAATGATGAGGAATTGTGTCTGTTATACAAAAATGCTATATCTATTGTTTATCCGTCTTTATATGAGGGATTTGGTATGCCTATATTGGAAGCTTTTGCATGTCACTGTCCTGTTTTATTGAGTAATACTAGTTGTTTTCCAGAAATAGCTCAAGATGCTGGGCTTTATTTTTCTCCGTATGAGTTGGAATCTTTAGTTCATTCAATGGAATTGATATTATTAGATGATTTGTTAAGAAATTCATTGATAAATAAGGGATTAGATAGAGAAAAAGAATTTTCTTGGAATAAAACTGCAAATCAAACGTTAGAAGTTTATAAATCTGTATTATAGAATTTATGTCGAAAAAGAATGTTAGAGTATTAGCTTTCTATCTACCTCAATATCATCCTATACCGGAAAATGACAAGTGGTATGGTAAAGGTTTTACGGAATGGACAAATGTAGGGAAAGCTAAACCATTATTTAGAGGGCATTATCAACCTCAGATTCCTGCAGATTTAGGTTATTATGATCTTAGAGTTCCTGAAACAAGAGAGGCTCAGGCAGAGATGGCTAGAGAATATGGTGTTGAAGGTTTTTGCTATTGGCATTATTGGTTTGGTAATGGGAAAAAGTTGTTAGAAAGACCTTTTCAGGAGGTACTTCTCAGTGGAAAACCTGATTTTCGGTTTTGTCTTGGTTGGGCAAACCATAGCTGGACTAACAAATCTTGGGAAGTGGGAACTAAAAAGGTCAAAGAGGCTACTTTGATGGAGATGATTTATAATAAGGAAGAGTATATAAAGCATTTTTATGAAGTATTGCCAGCTTTTAAGGATAAAAGGTATATTCAAGTAGATGGTAAACCCTTGTTTCTTGTTTTTAGACCATTGGAGATACCCAATCCTCGTGAATTTATTGAACTATGGCAGGCAATGGCACAAGAAAATGGCCTTAAGGGTATTTATTTTGTAGGAATTGCCTATAATATGCTTCCACAGGACTGGACTTTAAAAAATATTATTTTGAAAAATATAGCAGATAAATCGGCTTTATATTATAAAGCTGTGTTAAATGCAGGATATGATGCTGTTAATTCGCGAGGTTATCATCGGGCCGATTACTATTGCCGTTCTTTGAAAGAAGTTTTGTGGCGTAGTATCTGTATGCGCTTATTTAAGTACACTCCTGTTTCAAGGTGTGAGCAGAAGAATATAAATAAATATCTTTATGTCAAGGAAGATAGATGGGAAAATGTATTTCCTACTTTGTTGCCTAATTGGGATAGAACTGCAAGAAGTGGAGCAAGAGCAAGAGTTTATACGGGTAGTACTCCGGAAGTATTTAGTGAGCAATTGAAATCTGTAGTGGATTTATTGTCAGATAAAGAAGATGAACATAAAATTACTTTCTTAATGTCATGGAATGAATGGGCAGAGGGTAATTATGTGGAGCCAGACTTAAAGTATGGTCATGGCTTTTTAGATGTATTAAAGAAAATCGTTTAATTGTTTATATATGAATCTGAAACGTTTTTGTACACGATTTCGTGAAATGAGAACTTGTTATGTTGGAACGAAAGTTTCTTTTCTAGATAAAATCTTTTATGCTGTAGATTATGTTTTTGCTTTCATAATTCATGGGGCTTCTATTAGTGATTATTTTGCTTATGGTTTTTATAAACTTAGATATAAGGGAAGAAAGGAGTATATAACTTATAGGCGTTATCATGTTATACAAAATAAATGCAATAAAGTTTCAGATAGATGTTTATGTCGAGAAAAAAATAAATTTAATGAATTATTTAAAGAGTTTTTAGGGCGTGATTGGATTGATGTAAATAATGTTGATGAGATGCTGTTTAT
>ERZ791611.289-NODE-289-length-54358-cov-21.439736_pt1 | contig 54358 bp, 47 predicted proteins | sample MGYA00510275_ERZ791611 | MGnify/ENA primary metagenome ERZ791611 (study PRJEB30046, sample SAMN00791912) | human gut metagenome | study: EMG produced TPA metagenomics assembly of the A metagenome-wide association study of gut microbiota in type 2...
TCGGTTTTGTGCGCCCTTTTTCGGAATGGTACTTAAATTACAATGTTTCAACCTTTCACCTCATCATTTGTTTGCTGCAGGCGAAGAAATTCCGTTACAGCGCGTGTCATGGGCCGGCTGTGCTTATAGTAAAAATTGACATCACGTGTGGCGAGTGTGTCATCAAGCTTATAATACGCAAGCCCGGGCGCAGTCTGTGCACGTCGCAGCAGAAGATCGCCGATGAAGGCTGCGCCCATACCGTGGCAAGCCAGATTGTAGGCTGTGATCTGCTGCTCCAGCTTCAGCTTAATGGAAGGCGAGAAGCCAGCCGCCGCACAAAGCCGGTCGGCTCGAGTACGCGTGTCATTTCCCTCCTTCAGTAAAAGAAAAGGTACGTCGCTGAACAGTGAAAGGGGAGCAGACGGAGCCTCAGGTGTCAGGTGACGACCACACAAAATGTCCTCGCGCTTCAAAGCGCAGCGTGCCGCATGTTCGTTCGGGATGTATGCCTGCGGGACAGCCAAAATGAGATGCTCTTTGCAAAAAAACTGACGATCGAATACGGCGTTATCCATCTCGCCGTTGTCAATCAGAAGATCCAGCCTGCCTGTGAGTAGTTTTTCAGTCAGCTCCGCAGTGCTGGCTTCAACCAGATCCACGGTAATGGCAGGATAGCTAGCGGTAAAACGGGACAGTGGTTCAGGCAGGATGAAGGAAGCGAACAGATTGGTGCCGCCAATGCACAGCGAGCCACTTCGCAGTCCATTGATGTTTTCAATATCGTTTTGAAACTCGGCCTCAATGTGCATCAAGGCCTCTACAGTACGTATATATTTCTGCCCAAGCTCCGTGAGCTGGAGCGGCGAGGTGCTGCGATCAAAAATTGCGAAGCCCGCTTCATTTTCTTCCTTCTTCACAGCGGCGCTCAGAGACGGCTGTGAGATGTAGAGTTTTCTGGCGGCGCGGGAAAAGCTCCTTTCCAAGTACACCTCATAAACGTACCGCATCCCTCTGAACACGCTGTCCACCTCCCTGAACGTCACACCATGAGCGGCGTCACGCGTGGTGCTATAGAAAAAGTGATATAAGAATCATAAGGATATAAGTATTTGTGAATAGTATAAGGCTGGAATATAATAAAAGCAAGAGAGAAACGATATTTTTCTCTTTTCCGTGGCCGTGCGGTGCTCAATACGGCGGTGTCCCCATCCAACAGAGGCGGTGTGGAGCAGAGTCAAAATGAAAATCAGCAGGATAGAAAAGGGGAATATGGATGAAAAAGGCTACAGGTTATAGACAGGAGCATGATTCAATTGGTGAGCGCGCGGTTCCGGAGCAGGCGTATTATGGAATACAAACGCTGCGTGCTGTGGAAAACTTTTGCATTACGCGGCAGCGGACGCACCCGGCGCTCATAGAAAGCATGGTGCAAGTTAAAAAGGCAGCGGCGTTGGCGAATCTTGCAGCGGGGGAGCTGGATGAAAAGCGGGCGAAGGCCATCGCGGCTGCCTGTGATGAAATATTGGGTGGGGCGTTGCACGACGAGTTCATTGTTGACCCAGTACAGGGCGGAGCGGGGACGTCGCTGAATATGAATGCGAATGAAGTCATTGCCAATCGCGCAATCGAGCTTTTGGGCGGGGAAAAGGGTAATTATGCACTCGTGAGTCCCAACGACCATGTAAATCTGGGCCAGTCCACCAACGATGTATTTCCCTCGGCGGGGAGAATGGCGGCGCGCAGACTCCTCTGTACGGCACGCATACGTTTGCAGGCGCTGGAGGACGCGCTGGAGGAAAAAGCCCGGCAGTTTGACCATGTGGTGAAGATGGGGCGCACACAGCTGCAGGATGCTGTTCCCATCCGTCTCGGGCAGGAATTTGCGGCTTATGCAAGGGCCGTGCGGCGGGATGTGGCACGTTTCGACACCGCGCAGGACGAATTGAAATATCTCAATCTGGGTGGCACCGCTGTGGGCACGGGACTGAACGCGAGCCCGGTGTATGCGAACAGGATTACGGGTATGCTCTCTGGACTGTCGGGTATGGAATTTGTGCAATCTCACGACCTTGTGGATGCCACACAGAATCTTGATACCTATGCATACATATCTGGTATTTTAAAGACATGCGCGGTGAGCCTTTCCAAAATGTCCAATGATTTACGGTTAATGTCTTCCGGCCCGCGAACAGGATTCGGAGAGATCAACCTTCCGGCACGGCAGAATGGTTCCTCTATTATGCCAGGAAAGGTAAACCCTGTCATTCCAGAAGTGATGAATCAAGTTTCGTTCCATATCATCGGCGCGGATACAGCCATTACACTGGCGGCTGAAGCCGGGCAGCTTGAGCTGAATGCGTTTGAGCCCATCATCTTTTTTGAACTGTTTCAGTCTCTTGAGATGCTTGCAGCCGCTGTGGAGACATTAACGGAGCACTGTGTGCGTGGTATCACGGCCAACGAAGCACACTGCCAGGAACAGGTATACGGAAGCGTAGGACTCGTTACGGCCTTGTGTCCGTACATTGGCTATGAAAAGGCTGCTGATATTGCCAAACGTGCGCTGCGTTTACGGCGTCCTGTGCGGCAGGTCGTGCTGGATGAAGGTGTGCTGGATGCAAAGCGGCTGGATAAACTGCTTGACCCTTATGCAATGACGTGCGCCCGCCGGTAATTGAGAATATTTGATTTTTGATATTGGATATTTTGTAAAAGCTGGACGGAGAGAAGAACCCTCTTTACAATTAAATCGGGCAGAGTGTATTGCTGTGCTCAAAGAATGGAAAAGGAGGCGCGCAGTATGCTGGATCAAGCAAGGGATGCGGCTACACAGCAAACAGCGGCAGGATATCCATTGGTGAAAACGATAGACACGAGCTTTTCTTTTACCCGGGAGGAAGTATCGGTACTGCGGGCACTGGCATGGCAGGTGGCTGAGATATCGCAGCGCCCTGTCATGGCAGAGAAAGCCCGCCTTTGGACAGCGCACAACGATCTGCAGACGCAGCAGCCACTTGTTTTTATCGACCCGGAAAATGGATGGAACGAGATGATTCCCGTACATACGCTGCGATGCAGCGACCCGTTGGCGCGCGTGTGGGAGATGGCGCTGCGTAAGCAGATATACTGGGCAAATGTCTTGAAGGATGACAAGGTGATAGAACCTTTTTTTGACGTGCCTTACAGCTACACCGATACGGGCTGGGGCGTGGAGCTGAAGAAACGGCGCACTGTGGAGAATGGCAGCTACATCGTTGAACCGGCTGTCGAGGAATTTGAGTCTGTTTTTGAAAAACTGCACCATCCGGAGATTGTGGTGGACTGGAAGGAATCCGAGCTGCTGATGCAAATGGCACACAGTGTGTTTGATGGGATATTGACAGTGCGGCGGAAAAACACTTGGTGGTGGACATTAGGGCTGTGCTGGGATTATGTGGATCTTCGCGGCATGGAGAATTTTATGTGCGACTTTCTGCTGGAGCCGGAATGGGCAGAGCGTATGCTGGACCTGTTGTGCGAAGGCAAGCTGCATATGCTGGATTTTCTTGAAGAGAATGGTCTGCTGGCGCAGAACACAGGCGGAACTTATACAGGCAGCGGCGGCTTTGGATTCACACGGCAGATCGCGCCTGTGGAAGGGCGACATGTTGTTACAGGAGATATGTGGGGGTTCTGTGAGAGCCAGGAAACGGCGCAGGTGAGTCCGGAAATATATCGGGACTTCATCTTTCCGCGCCATAAGCGGATACTGGAGCGCTTTGCGCTTTCCTGCTACGGGTGCTGTGAGCCGTATGACCCGCGCTGGGAATATGTACGGCAGCTGCCGCACTTGCGCAAGGTTTCGGTCTCGCCATGGGCAAATTGGGCTACGGTTCCTGAATTTCTGGGGCAGGACTATATCGCCTCTATTAAGCCGAGTCCCACGCCGCTCGCCACAGCACATATGGATGAGGATGTGGTGCGCGCTGACTGCCGCCGCGCGGTGGAACAGACAAAGGGCGGTGTGTGCGAATTCCTTATGAAAGACAATCATACACTGGGCGGTTGTCCGCATAATGCGAGCCGCTGGGTGGAGATTATGCGCGAAGAGATTGCGCGGGTGTATGGCTGAGACGGATGGCTTGCGAAAGCAGTATGTCGGAAGCCGGGCACAGGAAAGTGGTATGTATTGCAAAAGCAGGGCTGCTGGAGAGCTTCGGAAAGAACGGGGAGCATCTCCTGGACGGCCCTGTTTTCTGTTGTGATGCATATGCGCAAGAATTCGAAACTTGTTGTCAACTTCTATTGATTGTGGGCGGAGAACACTCGTGCTACACTGAAACTGCAATCATCCGTAAGGAGGAGACAATCATATGAAAATTACGCAAAACGGTATGGCATGCTGTTCTGTCGTGGTGGGCAGAGATGCTACATGGCTGGAGCACCACGCGGCGCAGGAGTTGCGCAGCTATATCCAGAAAATCAGTGGCGCAGTATTGCTCGTTGTGCCTGAGCATGATGCACAGAGCGTGCCAGGCGGCAAGATTCTCATCGGCCGGCCGGCCACGCATGGTATGATTCGTACCTTTGAAAAAAAGGCGCATGTGTTGCCGGCGCAGAGCGATGTGGAGAACGACTGTGTCGCACTGGCGGTGCGTGGCGAAACGCTCGTGATCAGCGGCTCCAACGAGAGGTCGGTATATTACAGCGTCTGCCATTTGCTGCAGACATATTTCGGCGTAGGCTTTTACTTTGACGGCGACTCCTGTACAGCATCCCCAGACATGACACTGCCGGATCTGACGCTGGTGGAGCGGTCTTCGTTCAAATTCCGCCATACCGTGGGACAGTGGGTGTACAACTTCGGCGCGTTTCTCAACAAGGAGGAGCGGCGGCGGGAATTGGATATGTACGCGCGCAACAAAATCAACTCCTATCGTTTCTACAGCTGGAACACCTATGTGCGCAAGCGCACATTTCAGAAGATGGGTGTTCCGATCGAACCGATCACGCAGGAGGATATTGCGCGTATGGAGGTGACACGGGATACAGCGGAGTATGCACGCAGCCTCGGTATGGATACGATGGTGCAGATGATGATTCAGGAGACAAGTCTTGAATTTCGCAAGGTGTATCCCAACGCGCGCTATTTTGGATGTGAGTGGGTGAAAGACGACGGCGCTGCACCGCAGACTGTTCCGTTCCTTTATCCTGATGATCCGTTGTATAAAACGCTTGTAAAGACGTTTGTGGAGACATGGGTCGAGACATATGGCCCCAGCCGTCATTTTACGGCCTGCCCACCTTCGGAGCATCATATCTCCACGGATATAGACGATTTTATCAATATCAATCTGGACTTTGCGAAATATACCTATGAGGCAGTGCGGGAGATTGTGCCGGACGCGCGCTTTTTCTTCGATGGATGGGGCGTGCGGGCGAACACGCCGCCCAGCATCTGGACAATGCCGGGTGTGATGCAGCGCTTCGTGGACGCACTGCCGGAAGAGGTTTATTTCCTGGATTTGTGGCCGAACAGGAAGGAGACCGAAAGCACATTCCGTGAGCCGATGTATCGAGATGCAAATTATGGCCCGTTACGCAAAGCGCGCTATGTTCTGGAACCGCTGAATGAATTCGGCGGCGATGACCATATGCATGGCGATTTCGAACGCCACATAGAGGCAGCCCGGGAGATGACGGACCCTTCTGTCGTGGAACATGGAGAGGGTTTTGGAAACTGCACGGAGCTGTGCGGCGTCAGCAACCATTTCTTCGATTTGATTTTCAAGCTGGCGTGGCGGCCGGAGGATGTGACGTTGGAGGGTTTTTTGCAGGAGACGGCCCGGCAGCGTTACGGCGCACCCGCCGCGCCGGTTGGCGTGCAGGCATTGGCCGCTTTGCAGCAGGCTGTGTACTCTGACAGAGACAGCTCACATGCGCGCTACCAGAAGCGGTGTTATCTTGCACGGCCCCAGCGGCGGCTGGTACCGGTGGAGGAATCGCTGGAGGTGGTGAAGCTTCTGGACGAATATATGCAGACGATGGCAGATCTGCCGGACGAGGCGAAGAACCGGTTTGTGGGGCGCGATATGTTCGATGTGATGCGCCAGTATATCACAGAATACTTTAACATGCACTTGCGCACGATGTTTGAACTGTTCCGCAGCCGCGGCAATCACGGCGACATACGTGCTGCATTTGAGGGACATGCGGCCATTCTGGAGCATCTTCTCATGCAGCTTGAATGGATGACGCGTCAGGATGAGGAATCATATGTGGAGACGATGGTTCGCCGGTATGAAGGGCGTCCCTGTGACCCGGATGTATCGGGAGCAGACTGCACCCCGGTCGATTTCCGCGCTTGGATGCGCGACATGGGGACGACCTTTGCGAAGAGTATCCCAAACCTTATTGATTATCCCAGCCGCGATTATTACGAGCTGATAGAGGGATATTATCATCCGCGTGTTTCGGCGTGCATTAACTATCTGCGCACGCTGGTGGACGATGGCGGTGCCACGGAAACAGCTGTCATCGACAGTGCTCTGGAAGATTGTTACCATGCGGTGGAGACGCGTTGGATCGAAGAGGGATATCCCGTTACAGACGAGTGCGAGCAACATCATTTGCCGCTCTGGCGTGCGGCACAGGATGTCTGGCGCACGCTGCGGACACTGCCTCTGGACCGGGGATTGGATATACACTGGGAGGATGCTGCAGGCACAGAAGTTATTGATGTGTTCGCCAGCTTCTCTGAAAATGCGGATGACTGCAAAAGAGAGGAACGCTCCTGGGTAAGTAAGAACCCCTTTAAGGAAAAAGAATGAGCTTTACAATTGAAAAGTGGCGGCATCTATCGCGTTGCTTTAAAGAAGTACCGTTGTAAAATAGCCGAAACATTGTAAAGGCGGCGCTTTCCGGGCTGTTTCAGCTGCGGGGAAGCGTCGCTCTTTGTGTGCGGATAACGAATTTTTTTTATGGAATAACGCAAGCTTTGGCTTTTGTTGACAAACGCCGGAACTTGAATAATCATTAAAAACAAGGGACACAGAAACGCCGTGCCGAACATATCGGCGCCTAAAAATGAAAAGGGATACAAAACATGAACATCTTTGAAGAACTGGGCATTCACCGCTATATCAACGCACAGGATACCTTCACCAAATATGGGGCAAGCTGCATGCGCCCGTGCAGCCTGCGAGCCATGCAGGAAATATCGCGAAGCTGTGTGGACCTCGATGAAGTGCAGAGGAAAACGGGAGACGCCATCGCGAGTCTTACGCGCAACGAGGCGGCATATCTGACGAATGGCGCTGCGGGCGGTTTGACGGTCTGCTCGGCAGCGGTGCTCGCATTGGACAGTGAAGAGGCATATCACGCACTGCCGGAGACAGGCGCGCGATGCGAGATCATCATACAGCGGGCACAGCGCAACCAGTATGACAGGAGCCTCGCAGCAACAGGCGCAAAGATTGTGTATGTGGGAGAGGGGGACAAAAAACCTTCCCGGCGCGAGCTGGAGGAGGCCATTACGGAGCGCACGGCGGCCGTGGCCTATTTTATCTATCATGGCCGCGATGCCTCCTTGCCGCTGGAGGAGGTTGTTGAGATTGCACACAGGTGCGGGGTACCCGTCATCGTGGATGCGGCCGCGCAGAACCCACCGGTGGAAAATTTGTGGCGGTTCACGGCACTGGGGGCGGATATGGCGATCTTCAGCGGGGGAAAGACGCTGCGCGGACCGCAGGATTCCGGCCTTGTGCTGGGAAAGAGGGAATGGATCGAGCGGTGCCGCCGCTGGGGACCGCCCATGGATGGCGTGTGCCGCGGCTGCAAAACATCGCGAGAGGCGATGGTGGGGCTGTATGCTGCGGTGAAAGCCTATCTGGCGCAGGACGAGACGGCAGTGCAGTGCGCGCTTGAACGCGCATGTGCGCGGTTTGAACGCACGCTGCGGGGGTGTGGCTTCACGCGGGTATGGCGCGAACAGGAAGGGCCGGTGGGACAAAGTTTTCCGCGCTCGTTTGGCACAGTGCCGTTCGGCAGTGCTGTGCGGCTGGCACAGCTGATGAGGACGTGTGGTATCTATATCGGCGCACAGGAGGACAATAGCATTCTGCTCAATCCGCTGATGCTTACTTCAAGGCAGGTAGGAATCGTGTGCGAGGCGCTGAAGCAGAGCATGCGGGAGATGAAAAGGGAGGAAAATAAAAATGGGTGCAACTGAAAAACGCATGGAACAGCTGGGAATTCAGCTGCAACAGACGGACTGGCGCGGAAAGGGTGCAGTGGAGGCTGTGTTCGCGGGGGACATTCTGTATCTTTCCGCACATTTTCCGGTGGATGAGATGGGGAGGCCGGTGTATGTGGGCCGCGTTGGCGCGCAGATTGACGAGGAAACGGCCTATAAGGCGGCGCGCCTGTGCGGCTTAAATATGTTGCGCACCATCCAGTCATATATCGGCAGTCTTGACAGGGTGGAATATTTTGTGAAAGCGCTGTGCCTTGTAAACAGCGCGGGGGATTTTTACAATATGCCGCCGGTGATGAACGGATTTTCTGATTTGATGGTGGAGGTGTTCGGACACCGCGGTCAGCATGCGCGCGCAGCCATGGGTGCCTATGTGCTGGAGGGGAATATGCCTGTTTGCGTGGACGCCATCATCAAGGTACGCAGATAGGAGGCGGAAGGTATGTCTACGATCCATACCATTCGGGAAGACGGACAGGAAACGGTCCAGCGCTTCCCCAAATATAAGCCGCTCATCCCCATTCGCGAGGTGGACGGCGTAGTGTATGTCTCGGGCCATGGGCCGGAGAACATCAACACCTACGAGCCTCTTTACCGGGGGCGTGTGGGTGCGGACCTCACGCTGGAAGAGGGGTATGCGGCGGCGGCCGAATGTGCAAAAACGCTCCTGCGCGCTGTGCAGGAGCGATATGGGAGCCTTGACTGCATCCATCACATGGTGCGCGCGCTGGCGCTGGTGAACTGCGGTGAGGATTTTACTGAGCCGGAGAAGGTAGCGGACGGTTTTTCCGACACCTGTATGCAGATATTGCAGGAGCGGGGCCAGCATGCACGCACGGTGATGGGTACGCGTAATATGCCGAACTACAATATCCCTGTGGAGGTAGAGATGATATTTGTTTTAGTGGATGTATACCGCAACAAAGGAGAGAGAAATAAAGATGGCACGATATGATCTGCTGCTGCAGGGAGGAATGATATATGACCCCTGCGCCGGTGTGCTGGAGACGGGCGATATTGCGGTGAAAGACGGCGTGATTGCGGCCCGCGGCAAGGCCCTCGCAGCGGATGCGGAGACCGTGATGGATGTGCACGACTGTATCATTTCGCCCGGCCTTATTGATATGCACTGCCATGTGTTTCCGAGGTTCCCGTATCCTCATGGGGATTCACTGCGCACCACAAACGCCGAGGAGCACATGTTCCGCTGCGGCGTCACAACGGCTGTGGATGCAGGCACCTGCGGCTGGCGCAATTTTGGCGATTTCAAGGAGCATGTTATCGACGCAACAAAGCTGCGTGTGCTCGCATTTATAGACATCGCGGCAAAGGGAATGCACTATACGGCGTCCGAACAGTCGGTGTCGGATATCAACCCGGGTATCGCTGCAGCTGTGGCGCGTGAATTTTCGGATATCGTTGTAGGTGTCAAGAGTGCTCATTACTGGGCGAAGCCTGAGGATGCGGCGCATCCGACCTGGGCTTCTATTGATGGCGCGCGCGAGGCTGCACAGCTGTGCAGAAAGCTTGTCATGGTGGACAGTATCCCCATCGCAGGGGAAAGGCCGTATCCGGAGATCCTTGCGCGTCTGGCGCCGGGGGATGTCCACACCCATGTGTTTGCACAGCAATTTCCTCTTATGGATGCGGAGGGAAAGATGCAGCCGTATATGCTGGAGCAGCGTGCCCGCGGCGTCCGTTTTGACGTGGGACACGGTTCGGGCAGCTTCTGGTTCCGACAGGCGGTGGGGTGCTTCGAACAGGGATTCTGGCCGGACACTATTTCCACAGATTTGCATCACCAGAATGTGACAGGTCCCGCCATTGACCTGCTGTACGTAGCCAGCAAGTTCCTTGCAATGGGAATGCCGCTGACTGATGTGCTCTACCGCGTGACAAGGGCACCCGCACTTGTGCTCCGTCACCCGGAACTGGGTACGCTGGAGACAGGGGCCTGTGCCGATATCGCGGTGCTGCGACGGCGTGAAGGACCTTTCGGCTTTATGGACTGCGGCGGTGCACGGCTCACCGGAGACGGAAAGCTGGAGTGTGTGGCAACGCTGCGGGCGGGTGAAGTGGTGTTCGACCCGGAGGCAAGAAGCATGCCGGACTGGCGCTCCGCACCGGAGGCGTATTGGAAAGCGCCCGGCCTTTTGCGCGGCTGGACACTTTGGAAGTGAGAGGAGAGAGCATATGCTGTTGAATGAATATGAACAGATTGTCGCATTGACAAAGGAGTGGGAGGGCGAGCGCTTCACCGACGGGCGTCCGAAGGTGAGCGATGAAAAAATTGAGATACTTAAAACACTGACACAGGAAGAGATATGGCATCCGCTGTATTTCAGCGGATATCGGTTCCAGTTCCAAGGAAATATGCGCGCGCTGCATGAAGATAAAAAGCTGTATGGACGCGCCGTCACCTGCTGCTTTATGCCGCAGCGGCCCGATGTGCGCCGCCTCGCTTTCGACACCGCGCGGGGCAAGGGCTGGAAAGGCGACTGCAACCAGTGGGTCATCGACAGCCTGTGCGAAGGCGATGTCGTTGTGTGCGATTTGTACGACAAGATCTTCAAGGGGACGTTTGTGGGGGGGAACCTCACAACGGCCATTCATGCGCGCACCAAAACGGGGGGCGCGGTCGTGTGGGGCGGCGTGCGGGATATCGAACAGATGCAGAAAATCGACGCACAGGTGTATTTCCGCGGCGTGGACCCCACACCCATTCGTGACTGCCAAATTACAGACTTCAACGGTCCCTGCCGCATTGGAGAGGCATTGTGCCTGCCCGGAGATATCGTTGTTGGAACCAAAAACGGTGTTTTGTTCGTGCCGAGCCACATGGTGGATTTCGTCATTGAAAACGCATACAAAATGCAGGTGCGGGATTTGTATGCATTCCCAAAATTGCGAGAGGGCGTCTATACCACAGCAGATGTGGACGCACCGGTGTGGAGTGAGCCGATGTTGCGGGAGCTGTTCGCCTTCATTGAGACAAAGCCGGAGGCGGAAAAATACCGCGGCATGAACTGGGACGTAGAACTGCGCGCGGCGCGCGGCGAGCAGGAGGCAATCGATGAGATGCTGCACCGTTTTGATATTGAGACATTCGGCGCTCCCGGAAAGGAAAGGCAGGTATTGATATGATCGACGAAACAGTAAACTACGACAGCGGAATTCGGAATTACAACCGTATGCTGGAGGGGAAAAGGGCCTTTATCACAACAGCCGCGCGGGGCATTGGAAAAAGCATTGCCATTTTGTTTGCACGCCAGGGAGCCACCGTATATTTTGCAGGCCGTAACGAGTGCTACGTGCGCGAGACGGAGAGCGAACTGCAGCTGCTTGCACCGGAGAGCCGCGGATATATATGCGACCTCGCCGATGGAGCGCAGAGCGAGGAGACGGCCGCACTTGTTTTGCGTGACAGCGGCGGAATCGATATTCTGATAAACACGGTGGGTGTGAACTGCCATTGTGCGGCAGATGGGTACAAGGACGAGGATATGGCCCGCCTGCTGGAAACAAATTACATCAGCGGCCTGCGGTTTGCGCGCGCATTTATTCCGGGCATGCGGGCACGTCATGGCGGCAGCATCGTAAACATTTCCTCCATCCACAGTGTCATGACACAGCCAACGAATATGCTTTATGCCGGCACGAAGGGCGCGATGAATGCCGCTGCCCGCGCCATGGCACTGGACTGTGCGGCGGACGGTATCCGCGTGAACACGATCTGCCCGGGCGTTGTGATGAGCGATGTGATGTATGATGATTTGAAAAAAATGGACGAACGGCAGAAGTTGGAGTTTGAGCGGGCTGTTAACCATTGCCAGCCGCTTCCTCCCGGCCAGATGGGCGATATTGCCAACACAACGTTGTTCCTCGCTTCGGATATGGGCGCGTACATCACAGGGCAGTATCTTCTGGTAGACGGCGGCACAAGTATCAAAGCACACGATTTCCATCCAGCACTTTGAAAGCGTGGCATAACAAGGGAAGGAGTGGAGAGAACGGTGCGCAAACAGGTCGTAGATGCGTTGGAACACCGTGCATCAGATAGAGTCCCCATTGATTTTGGTGGTACAAATTGCTCGGGGATACATGCAAGCTGTGTGGAACAGCTGCGGGCATATTATGGCCTTGAGAAAAGGCCGGTGAAAATATACGAGCCTTTTCAGATGCTGGGCCTGCTGGAGGAGGATCTCAAGCAGGCCATGGGTGTGGACACGGAGCCCGTGCTGGGGCCTTATACGGTTTTCGGTTTTCCCAACGAGGGCTGGAAGGAATACCGGCTGGACAGTGGCCAGGAGGTGCTTGTATCACGGCACTTCAATGTTACAAAGGACGAAAAGGGAGATACATATATTTATCCCAGAGGCGACACCACCTGCGAGCCCAGCGGCCATATGCCATACGGCGGGTACTATTTTGATGCGGTGGAGCGCGCGGAAGAAGTGGACGACGACGAGCTGACGGTGGAGGATAACCTTGAGGAATTCACCGAGCTGACGGCGAAAGAGCTTGCATTTTTTACCAATGAGATCCGCTCGGCGCACGCGACAGGCCGTGCGGTGGTGGCAAGCTTCGGCGGCACGGGACTCGGAGATATCGCTTTTGTTCCGGGGCCGGCGCTCAAAAAGCCGAAGGGCATCCGCGGGATCGAGGAGTGGTATGTGTCCACAGTCACACGCCGGGACTATCTGCACGAGTTGTTTGAAAGACAGACAGATATCGCGCTACGTAATTTGAAAAGGCTGAATGATGCGGCCGGTTCGCTTGTGGATGCGGCGTTCGTATGCGGAACGGATTTCGGCACACAAACGGGCACTTTCTGTTCGCCGGAGACGTTCAAAACGCTCTATATGCCGTACTATAAAAAGGTAAACGGCTGGATCCACGCCAACACGCCGTGGAAGACCTTCAAGCACTGCTGTGGCGCAGTGGAGAGCTTTATGGAACTGTTCATTGAGGCGGGATTTGATATCATCAACCCCGTGCAGTGCTCTGCGATGGGCATGGACCCGAAGCTGCTCAAGGAGCGTTATGGCAGCCGTCTCACATTCTGGGGCGGCGGTGTGGACACACAAAAAACGCTGCCGTTCGGTACAAAGGAGCAGGTGCGCGACGAGGTGTTGCGGCGCTGTGAGATATTCTCAAAGGACGGAGGCTTTGTGTTCAATGCCATCCACAACATTCAGGCAAAAACACCGGTGGAAAACATTGTGGCCATGCTGGACGCGGTGCACGAATTCAACGGCGGGAAATAAATGCGGTGTGAGGCCGCGCGAAAGGATGGAGCGTTCATGGAGGAAAAGCTGGTGCTTGTCTCGGGTTACGGCGTGCCAGGTGAAGATGACATCGCACTATACGGCATTGCCGGAGAACGTGCGGTGAAGCGGTTCGGCCTGTACCACGGCCGTGCACCTTCGTTTTGTTGTAAAGGAGATGATGGTGTCGTTTATGCGGCCTCGGAGCGTGCGGACGGCGCCGACATCACTGCCTATGACATATGGGAAGAAGGCCTGTGTGCGATTCGCACACTCGAAGTGCCGGGCCGAGGACTGTGTCACTTGTGCGCCCATGAAGGCGTGGTGTTCGGTTGTTGCTTTGAGAGCGGACACTATTTTGCCGTGGATGCGGCTCTCACCCGTGTGCTGTGGCAGTTTTGTCCTGACGGGGCACGGGCGCACTGGTCGCATATCGCGGGCGGCGCGCTCTTTCTGGCTGATCTTGAGAACAGCTGCCTGTATCGCTTTGTGCTCTCCGGAGGCCTGCCGCAGGGCGAGCCGCAGATTTTTCACCAGCCGGAGGGCAGCGGACCGCGCCAAATACTCACGCTGGAGGGCGGACGGCTTGCCAGCGTAAATGAGTTGGACGGGACAGTGCGCATATTGACAGAGGACGGCGGCGTAAGGGCCGCTGTGCAGGCCAGCGATGTGCCCGAGCCGCGCAACTGGCCGGGCGGCGCATGTCTGGACGAGCGCGGTATGCTGTATGTATGCAATCGCGGGCCGAATACACTGTCTGCCTGGCGGTACAGTGGGGAAATACTCACACCTGTGTGGGAAATACCTACGGGCGACTGGCCGCGCCACGTGGCGGCTTTGCTGGGAACGGGGCTTGTGCTGGCCGCATGCACACGCGGCGGCGAGGTGTGCGGATACGCCGCCGGGAAAGATTCGCCGCGGGAGGTGTTCCGCCTGCCGCTGGCGGGCGCATCGTGTGTGCTGCCGCTGTGATGCTGCTTTTTGCTGGGAGCCGATTTCCGGAAAGCTACGGAGCGATGGAATACAGCGGCGGTCGGTACAGGAAATTCTGAAAATACAAAACCGGCATCCCTGCGAACCGGTATTCGCAAAGGGATGCCGGTTTTGTATGCGTTTTTTCAAAAAATATTTGCACGATGGGGATTTGGAGCGGTACAGAGAAAGTGGCCGGGAATATCCGCATAAGGATATTCCCGGCCGTGTTTTATTCCTCCGCAAGAACGGAGGCCTCGGCAAAGAAAGAACGGCCCGCAGGGTCGAGGCGCCGGCCCTGCGCCAGCGTATAGGACGCTTCGGCGCGGACATCGGCGCTGTGACCGCCCACAAAGAAGGTGAACTCGCCGGCCTCCAGCTGCCATACGCCGTGCTCGTCGGGGAAGGCGAGTTGGTTGAGGTTGAAGGAAAAACGTACTGTCCGGGCCTCGCCGGCGAGGAGAGACACGCGGCAGATGCCGATGAGCTCCTGCACGGGGCGCACGATGGAGGCGACAACATCCCGCCCATAGAGCTGAACGACCTCATCGCCATCCATGGCGCCTGTGTTCCGCACCGTGACACGGGCGTCGCCCCGGCCATCCGGCGCAATGGAAAGACGGAAGCCCTCATAGGAGAATGATGTGTAAGAGAGCCCATAGCCGAAGGGCCGTAGCGGTGTGTTTGCGCTGAACATATAGCCGTCACGGTTGAGCGCGCCAGCGGCGAAACTGTTGCCCGTGGAGCCGTTGTGTTCGGCGTGGAACACGGGGCCATGGCCTGCCGAGCGAGGCAATGCGACGGGCAGGCGCCCGGCAGGGGAGAATTCGCCCGCGATGGCGGCAGCGATGGCCTCGCCGCCCCAGGCACCGGGCATGTACGCCTCCAGAACAGCGGCAGAATGGTCGTAGATCCACTCGCTCGTCAACGGGCGGCCGTCTGTGTGTACCACTACGGTGTTCGCGTTTTCTGCGATGACGGCCCGGGCGAGCGCCTCCTGTGCGCCAGGCAGATCCAGAGAGGCGGAGTCGTTGCCTTCTCCTGTGTTGCAGTGGCGTCCCCAGCCGTTTTTGCCGCCAAGACACAGAACAACGGCGTCCGCGCTGCGCGCTGCGGCGCACGCCGCGGGAATATCCTGTGAAGCAGGGTCGAGATAGTCGCAGCCCTGCGTCCAGCTGCAGTGGGGGAAGCGCGCGCAGAGTGCCTCAAAGACCGTTTTCGCCTGGGGGCAGGCCTCGCGCACGGCGCGGTCGGTGGCGGCGAGGTCGTATTTGCGTCTGGGGCGCGGCGCGCCTGTCTGCACAACGCCGGCCATCTCGGAGGAATCGCCCACGACCTGGAACATCTCCAGCATGGAGGGGTAAGTATAGCCGCCGAACAAAAGACGCAGGCTGCCGGCACAGGGACCGATGACGGCGATGCGGGCGTTTTTATCCCGCAAGGGCAGCAGACCTTCATTTTTGGTCAGCGTAAGGGTCTGCCGTGTGGCGGCACGCTCGGCTTCGCCTGTGTCTGCGAGGGAAACGGAATATTCCTCCCATTCGGGGAACGGATCGTCGAATAGGCCAAGCTCAAACTTGAGTGTCAGAACACGCAGAACGGCACGGTCGAGCCAGGTGGCGTCGGCGCGTCCGTCGCAGAACATCACGGCCAGTGTGTCGGAATAACCCAGCCGGTCCGGAAACTCCATGTCCAGCCCGGCCATGAGGCACTGCAGGGCCGCGTCTTCGATGCTGTCGGCTGTGGCGAGGATGTCAGGGAGCAGGCGCTGGATGGAGCGGTAATCGCTTACGACAACGCCTTCGAAGCCGAGCTCTGTGCGCAGAAGATCCGTCAGAATTCGACGGCTGGCGCACAGAGGGCGGCCTTCCCATTCGGAATAGCTGTTCATCACGGTACGGATGCCGCTTTTGCGGATGGCGGCCTCAAACGGTTTAGCGAACACCTCACGTAGCTCGCGGCTGTCTGCCAGTGTGCGTGTGAGGTTCAGCCCGCCTGTGGTCTGGGAATAGCCCAGAAAATGTTTTGCTGTTGCGGCCACGCCTGTTCGCAGATCGTCGCCCTGCAGGCCGTCCACATACGCGCAGCTCATCATGGCACTGAGCGTGGGGTCGCCGCCATAGGTCTCGTTCACCCGGCCCCAGCGCAGATCCTTGGCGACATCCAGCACGGGGGACAGCGCGTGGCGGATGCCCATTGCGCGCATCTGGCGGCGGATGGTGTCAGCCATGGAATACACGGTCTGGGGCGCGAAGGTTGCACCGAGACCGATGGAATTTGGAAACAGGCAGGTATCCGGCACGACGGGCCCGCCCAGCGCTTCGCAATGGAACAATGCGGGAATCCGGTGGTCGGAGTGTGCCATAATATATTCCTGAATTTCACGCAGCCAACATGCAAGGGCCTTTGGTTTTAAGCGGACATCCAGCAGGGCAACGGCCCCGATGCCTCCTGCAAGGTCCTTTTCCTCGAGGGGCTCCTCGCAGCCGGAGAGTGTTGTGCACCCCAGCTGACGCAGCTTTTCCTCAACAGAAAGTGTTTCCAGCAGCGCCGCCGCCCGGCGGCGTGCGTCCGTGGAAATGCTTTTGTTTTTTACGTTCATTTTGTTACCTCCCCGGTGTCATAATAAAGCTTGATGGTTTTGATCTCAAAGGGCCCGAAGTTCAAATCATCGCCCGGCTGTATGGGGAAAAGCGGACGCTCCATCATATCACATACCTCTGCGCGCGTGGTTTCGAAGCCAGTATGCAGAAACGCGCGGGTACGCGTGCCCTCGCATTCATACAGGCGGGCGATGACGGCGTGGTCGCTGTCCTCGCAGGGCTTCACGGTCTCCACAACGATATTGGGCCTGTCCGTCCAGAGGAAAGCAGGTAGGGCGAGGGTGCCCGGCAGGGATAGCGGCGTACGGTCAAACCGCATACCGGCGCGCGCCACAGCGGCGGAGAAGCCGCCGGCATGGGGCAGAATGCCGTAACGGAACGTATAGGTCCCTGCGTCGCCGCGCGGGTCGGGGCGTGTCCCGCCTTTGGCGAGCGTCAGTGCCAACGTGCCGCCCTCAGTGCTGATGCCGTATTTGCAGTCATTGAGGATACTGATACCGCGGGATGGCTCGGACAGGTCGGTATAGCGGTGATTGCAGACCTCGAACATGGCCTGTTCGCGCGAGTCGTTACGGGTGACGGGGCGCTGGATGCAGCCGAATTGTGTTTCACAGCGGGCGAAACGCGCACGCACATTTGTATGGAAGGCAGTCTTCAGCAGTCGATGCTTTTCGTTCCACACAAGGCTGCTTTCCCATTCCACCAGCGGGGTGTCTGCGCGGAAAACGGCATCCTGCGTGAGCGTGGAGTGTTCGCACACGGCGTATACGCTGTGAATGCGCAGCTCCATCGGGCCGTTGACGGTTACACGGCGCTCCAAAAGGCGCGCCGTGGGCGCGAGCTTCATCGCGCAGTCTGCATCGATGTCCCAGCCGTCCCACCCAGCGGGGACATCTTCACCGCACAGGAACTGGTTCATCGGGCCGCCGCACCACTCCATCCCGTCCGCCCGTGTGATGAGCGAGATGATGGCGCCGCTGCCGTCGAAACGGACGCGCAGATGTGGTGTGGTGAGCGTATCGCCCGTGAAGACGAACGGGCTCTGCCCGCCGCCGGGCACAGACGTGCGGCGTAGCCGAAGCACGGCGCTGCCGAGCGCCGGGCGGGAAAGCCCGTATACGGCAGTGGCATCTGTGCCGTCTGCGCGCACAACGGGCTGAAGCGTGACGCCTTCGTTTTCCGCACAGAGTTCCGGCGGAAGCGCGGGGAGATAGAAGGCGTCGGAGCAAGCCTCATCGAGCGGATTGAAGATGGTGAACGCTACTCCGCTGTCGGCTTCGGGCAATGCCGGAGCACGAAGAAGAGCGTCGGCATGGCGCAGCATATCGGTCGTCTCCGCGATGCTTTGATCATGCGCAGCGCTGATGCAGCTGCCGGGCAGAATGTCGTGGAACTGGTTCACCAGCAGCGTATTCCACAGTGGGCGCAGCGCCTCGCCCGTGGCGGCGCGGCGGGCGCTCACGGCCGTCTGACACTCGCGCAGTTCCAGCAGGCGCAGGGCGTTCTCCGCAAGACGGTTGTTCTTTTTTATCTGCTGCTTATTGGTCAGCGTGCCGCGGTGCAGCTCAAGATACAATTCGCCGTCATACACGGGCAGGTTGCCGCCGCGCGCCTCCAGCTTTTGCATAAAGCCGCTCACGGAATCATACGAAACTTTGGGGCAGCCCTCCAGATCGGTGAGACGGCGCGCTGCCTCGATCATCTCAAACTGCGGCCCGCCGCCGCCATCTCCATAACCGAAGGCGATGAGGCGCCGGTCGGCAGCCTGTTTGTTGCGCACGCAGTCACGGTAGCCGATGCCGTCCACGCGCTCAAGGAGGCCGGCCGGGTCGGGCCATGTGTCGATTACAAAAAAGTGCGTGAGCACCTGAGAGCCGTCGATGCCCGTCCATTGAAAGGTGTCGTAGGGAAAATCGTTTGTGTCATTCCAGGCCAGCTTTGTCGTAAGGAAATATTTCACGCCGAACCCGCGCATGATCTGTGGGATGGCGGCGGAATAGCCGAAGGTGTCCGGGAGCCAGAAGGTGTCGGACAGGTATCCGAAACGGCTTTGCGTGTAGAGCTGTCCCCATAGAAACTGGCGCACCAGCGCCTCACCAGAGGGAATATTACAGTCGCACTCTACCCACACTGCGCCGTTCGGCTCATAGCGCCCGCCTGCGATGCGGCGCTGCATCTCTGAAAAAACCGCGGGATAATGCTTTTCCATGAGCCAGGAGTGGTAGGAAGCGCTCTGGATGAAGCGGTATTCGGGGTATTGATCCAGCAGATTAAACTGGTTCGAGGCGGTGCGTGCGATTTTTTTTACTGTCTCCGCCATAGGCCATAGCCAGGCTGTGTCGATGTGGCTGTGGCCCACCAGCACGGCTTGTGGCGAGCTGTCGCCATTTCGCCGTGCAAGTGCGGGCGCCATGGCCTGCCGTGCGTTTGCCAGCGAGGCGCGCCACGCGGCTTCTCCGACCGTCTCAGGGTCATAGAGAAGCGCTTTGTGTGTCTCGGTCAGAGCGTTCATGATCTCGCCGCGGCGGAACGAATCCTCCGGAAGCTTATCCGCCAGCTGCAGGAGCACGCGCAGATCCAGAAGAAAGTCGAGCACATCCTGGTTCTTGACGCACAGAAAAAGCGATTCAGCCGTGAAAACGAAATCGTTTTGCGGGCGCTGCTGGAACGGCTGTTCGCCAATAACATAATGCCCGGCGTAAAATTCTACGGCGAACTCCAGTTTCTGCCCGGCCCGGGCGTTCTGACACACGCAGTCGCAGTAATGGTTGCCGTGGCGCGTTACAACGATCTTCGTGGCGAATGTGCCGCGTGGCGCACCGTCCACCCACAACATGGCCTCATAACCGCCAAACTGCGGGCGCAAAAACAAATCGCGCCCGGCCAACGCGTCCAGCACGGTGCAGGACGCACGGAACCAGCAATAGCGTCCTTCTCCACCCCAGATGCGGCCCTGAGGACGCTGCACGGGATCCTGGAACAACGCGGCCTCCGGGACGTCCGTGAGGCGTTCGGATGTCTCATACATGGAAAACGGCAGTGTGCATATCTCGGTGAAGACATACGGTTCATATGTTTCGAGCGCGCGGGTAAGCTTGACGAGCAGTTTTTTGTTCTGCGCGGTATTCAGCATAATGGCAGGACCTCCCAGATGAAGATAAATTGACGTGTTCTTCGGAGCGGTGTATATGGACCTTTGAAGCACAGGAGGAACACGCCCGCATGAGATATATTTTTATCATACGGCATACGGTGAGATGCAAAAAGCGCACATAAAAAAGTCAACATCCAAAACAAAGAATTCATCATTGATGCGGATGCGTCAAAAGGTGTTTATCATGTATAATAAATGTAAAGCCCTCCTGCGCGCAACAGTCCGCAGTGGGCAATGAAGCGGGCGGGGAACACGCCTGCGAGAGCAGGAGGAACATGAAGATGAAAAAATACAAAAGCGGTGCGCCGTTTGGCTTCAGCCTGCCCCGCAGGCTGCTGGCGCTATTTCTGATTTTTGTATTGGTACTGTACGCAGTGGGCATGGCTGTCGCTATACGGCTTGGCAATAACGCCTTTGCGGAGGTGCGGCGCACATATGAGACACGTGTATCCGCGCTGGCGGACCAGCTGGACGCAGAATTGCAGCGGATACAGAACCAGATTTATTACACGATGCTGCGTGCGGATGTTCAGCATATGGCGCTTGTCACGCCATCGATGTCGTTTCCGGACATTTATAAGAATGTGAGCGCTGTGGCGGAGTTGATGTATGCGCTGCAGAATTCCAGCGGCCTGTTGGAAAAGGCAACCATATATTTTCCCTTGCTCGGCAAATATATCTCCTCAGACGGACGGTTTGAAGCTTTCTCGGATGAAGACCGCCGGTTCCTCACGCAATACAATGAAAACGGAGGGCAGGAAATTGTGGTGGCCACAGAGAAGGGCCTCTGCCTCGTGTCGGACTCCATGCGTATCGCGGGTACGACCCAGGCCGGGAGCACGGAGACTGCCGCCGTTATCCGAGTGGTGCTTTCCAGACGCGCTATTTCAGAATGGTGCGATATATTTTCCGAAGATGGGAAGATATATCTGTATGGGGCACAGTGGCACGATGCCCTTGATTTTCTGTCAACAGGCAATGCTGGCTACAGCCAGCAGGCGGTGAGAGAGGATCTTGCGCAGCTGACGAAGAAGACAGAGGAATCCACAGACGGATACAGCGATGTGGCACAGGTGGACGGCCAGGAAACACTGCGTGTTTTGTGCCGTGTGGGAGGCCGGGGCCTTTGGGTAGCGGGATACATCCGGGCGGGCGCGCTGCAGAGCGCCTCCAGGCCGTTTTCTGTATGGCAGCTGGTACTCACGGCATTTTTACTGCTGGAGGTGGGCGTGTTTTTTTATATCGTGCGCAAACTCATCTCACAGCCCATCAACCGTTTCGCGGGCGAGGTGCAGAATCTGGAAAAGGAAGGGGTTCTCCAGCTTGCGGAAAAGCCGAACAACGATATGGATTTTCTCTATCAAGCTTTCCTGGGCGTCAGCGGCAAACTGAAGGCGGCGCTGGAACAGGCGTATAACAACAAGCTGCTCGTTTATCAGTCTGAGATCAAGTTTCTGCAGGCGCAGGTGAACCCGCATTTCCTTTACAACAGCTTTTATCACCTGTACCGTATGGCGAAAATGGAGGACAATGAGGGCGTTGCAGAGATGAGCCGCCGTCTCAGCTCCTATTACCGCTATATTACACGCAGCGACCAGAACGAGGTTCCCCTCACAATGGAGTATCAGAATATTTCGGATTACACGGAGATACAGACTATCCGTTTCGGGGACAGGATTAAGGTGGAGCTGGAGCCCATCCCACCAGGGTATGAGGCGCTCATGGTGCCACGCTTCGTGCTGCAGCCGCTGTTTGAAAACGCCTATAACCACGGTGTGGAAAAAATCGCGGCGGGGCGTATCCAGCTGCGGTTTGAGCTGCGGCCTGGCGCATTGGTGATCCTTGTGGAGAACAATGGGACCTGTGGTGATGAGGAGCTGCGCGCACTTACTGCATATCTTGAGAGCACAGCACCGGGAGAAAAGCTTACGGCGCTGAAAAATGTGAAGGGGCGCATGAAGCTGCTGGACGGAGATCTGGCAGTTTCACACGGGAGCTTGGGCGGCTTTTGCGCAGAGCTGACGCTGTCCGTCCCTAAGGATCTGACGGCGAATATTGATAAAAATGAGAGGGAGAAGGAGGAGAAGTGAGGTATGCAGACATTGCTGCTTGTGGATGATGAACCCAACATTGTGGAGGGACTGGCCAGCCAGTTCGAACAGCGCTACGGCGATGGCGTGATTGTACTGAAATCTTGTTCGGGACGTCACGCGTTGTCCGTGCTGCAAAACAACAGGGTGGATGTGGTGCTCTCCGACATCCGTATGCCGGACCTCGACGGCCTGGAACTCATTGAGGAAACCGAGCGTCTGTGGCCCCGCACACATTTTGTGCTTCTGAGCGGCTTTGAGGATTTTGATTATATCCACCGGGCGTCCAAATCCACCATTTACCGTGGCTATCTGCTGAAGTCGGAGGGAGACGAAGTGGTAATGGAGAAGGTGGATAAGGAGCTGCGGCTTTGTGCGGAGGAATTGCGGGAGGAGACGCAGCAGGGGCTTCAGCGCGCTTTTCTCCAGCGGGCCGCGCTGGAAAGCGCCCTAAGGGGAGGGGGCTCCTGGCGCGACTATCTGAACCAGACGGCGTCTTTTTCTTTGGCGTTGGACATTGCACGGCCCGTGTTCATGGTGCTGGGAAAAAGCCCGGCCCACGATGCGATGGACGGTATGCAGAGCTTGCAGCTAATCAGTGGTGTGCTGGCGGCACAGGCGCCGGGGCTTTCATTCGAGGCGCTGCTGCCGGAAGAAGGAACACTGGTGTGGCTTTTGCAGGAAAAAGCGCCCACAGCGCGCCCGGGGACGGAAAAATATATTCACGCTCTGTTTGAGGCGATTCAACAGCAGATGAGCGATGTTTACGATTGTGCGGTGGGGCTCATCGTGGGAAGTGTTGGTCGCTTTGACGCCATTGTGGAGCAGTATGGGAGGCTGAATAATATCTGGGCGATGGTGGCGCGGGATACGGGCCGCCTTATCATTGTGGATGAGAGCGACTATTCGGAGGCATTGTTGAGCCGTGGGGGACAGGTGTTGCAGGAACAGTTCCAGTTTTCCGCCTTCATCCACCGATTGGGCCAGAATATGCGTGTGGGCACGCCAGAGTCCGTCGAGGCGTTGTTCGGTGAGTATTTTGGAATGGAGTCAGATGGAAAGGCGCTGCTGTATTGTGAACGGCTGCAATCCGAACGATTTCTCACGCTGTTCACACTTCTGCTCACGTTCCTGCGGGAGAACGAGCTGAGCGCTCCTTATGACCGAATGCTGACACGCCTGCTCGACGGTGCCCTGAGAGGAGAAAATCGGGCGATGCCGCAGCACTTTGTGAAGGAGCTGACCGCTCTTTGCAGCGCACTGTGCCGGCAGCGCGCGGAGAATGAGGTACATAACACACAGTCTATTATCAATCGGATCAACCATTATATAGAAGATCATATCGAGGATTACAACCTCTCCCTGACTGAGCTTGCACGTATGACAGGCTTCAACCCCTCTTATCTTTCACGTCTGTACCGTATGCACACAGGCAGAAAACTCTCAGAGCAGATTGATGCTGCTAAGCTGCGCCACGCGCAGGAGCTGATCCTGTCGGGTACGATGGTGAAAAATGTGGCCGAGCGCACAGGCTTTGCGTCGCCGTCCGCCTTTATCCTGTTTTTTAAGCGCAACACGGGAAAGACGCCGCGTCAGTTTTTCGAGGAGAGAACAACCACCCCGATGTCCGCGGCATCAAAAGAGGCCGAAGAGGAGCAGAAGTAAATAGGGCGTTATTTGATGTAAATAGTAATTGATTGAAAATAAACTGTGCGAAAGGTACAATAAAATTATCGAAAGCGCGCTTGAAAATGTTGATTGTGAAGAAGGAGGAGACACTTTGAAAAAGATAAAACTGGGCGCTGTATTGATGGCTGCTCTGATGATGTTATCAATACTCCTAACTGCCTGCTCCGGCGGCGCAAGCAGCTCCACCCCCGTTTCCGAGCCGGCAAGCACGGCCAGTTCATCTGGCTCCACCTCAGCGGCAGAGCCCACAGAGAACGACTGGATGACTCCGTTTGAAGAGACTGTCACCCTTGATGTTGTAGTGGGCTGGGATGCAGACGCTACGGTAAAAGAAGGCACGACACCTGAGACGAACGCATTGGCGGAATTTGCGAAGGATATGCTGAATATCGAGCTGAACTTCCTGTGGATGGTTCCCAATGATCAGTTTGAGGAGCGGCTTGCCCTGCAGATCAGCTCCGGTGAGATTCCCGACATCCTCATGCTGAAGAGCGGTGACTTCTATGAGTTCATGGATAGCGGTTATCTGCGTGACTTGACAGACGCTTATGAGACTTACGCCTGCGAGGAGTTGCGTTATACAGTGGAAGCCTTTGGCCAGGCACCCATTGATTTTTCTTCCCGCGATGGTAAGCTGCTGGGCATCCCGGCACAGCTGGACACTGCCGAGAGCGTGGCGGGCCTGTATTACCGCGCTGACTGGCTGGATGCGCTGGGGATGGAAGAGCCCACCACCGTGGAAGGTGTGAATGAAATGCTCATCGCGCTGGCTGAGCATGGTGCCACCGTGAATGGCGGCAAGGACACAGCCGGCCTCGGTACAACTTCCAGTGTGCTGAACACGAACTTTGCGCTCAGTGCCTATTTTCAGATGTACGGCGCGTATCCTAACAAATGGGTCATGCGCGACGGAAAACTTATGAACGGCATTGTGATGGACGAGATGCTGGATGCGCTCAACGGCTTGAAGACGCTGTACGACAACGGCGCCATCGCTCCGGATTTCGCAACGTGGAACTCCGACCAGTTTGTGGAGCGTGTGGCCTCCAGCCAGGTGGGCGCGGCGTTTGGCACATATTACATTCCCGCATGGCCGCTGAACGAGAGCAAGAACATGACGCCCGAATCCGACTGGGCCGAGATCAATCTCGCCAATCTGGATGGCAAGTCCAACCCTGCCATTAACCAGGTGAGCATTCAGCATTTCAACGTCGTGACAAAGGATGCCCCGGAGAATGCGGAAGAAGCCCTTATCAAGCTGCTGAACCTGTCGCTGGTGGCAAACAGTAACTCTACGTCTGACAAAGCCGTCTTTGAAGGAAAGGATCTGGCGAAAAACGGCGCATCTATATTCTATCTGCCGGTTTATATGTACTATGCCACACCTTGGCACGATTACCGCGAACGCATCTGGAATGCTTATGAGACAAAGGACGATTCCGGTTTGATTACGGACGTCGAGCGCGAGTGGTACGGATATATGTGCGACTGGATGGAGGACGGCAATGAAGCCGAAAACTTGGCCACCGCATGGGGTATGTACGCGAGCCGCCTGACCGAGGATATGGGTATCGGTGTTGGCCTTGCCATACAGGAAAGCGGTACTGGCGAGCAGAGCTACTTCTACGGCCCGGCCACGGCCACAGAGCAGCGTGCGTCCTCCACGCTCACCGATATGGCAGTCTCGTTTATAATCGAATACATCATGGGCCAGAAGACTGAGGCCGACTGGGAAGGCTTCAAGCAGAGCTGGAATAAAATGGGCGGCGAAGCTTGGACCAACGAGGTCAACGAGCAGTACGCCAGCATCACCCAGTGATGTGTGCGCCATTGCCAGTGCGGACATTGACTGACAGCACGAAAAGAGGAGCGGCGGCATTCAGCCGCCGCTCCTCTGCATTTCAAACCTATATACTTCCATAGAAAGAGCGGGTTTTTCATATGGCACAAAAAGCAGTGAAGCCCTTGGGGCTATCCAAAAATAAGGGAATCTTTAGGCGGGAGCTCCCGTTTTATCTGATGCTGATACCGGGCGTTCTGTTCGCGCTTGTGTTTTCCTACGGCCCAATGTTCGGGCTTGTGATGGCGTTTCAGGACTTCACGCCGCTCAAGTCGTTCGAAAATTCGCCGTGGGTGGGACTGCAGAACTTCCGGGATATGCTTGCGCTGCCGACGTTCTGGTCGGTGGTGCGCAATACGTTGGTAATCTCTCTCAGTAAGATAGTACTGCGCCTGTTGGTGCCGCTCGTCATCGCGCTTTTGCTCAATGAGGTAATAAACGAGAAATTCAAGCGCGTAGCACAGTCGGTGTTTTTTCTGCCGTATTTTCTTTCATGGGCCGTTATGGGCGGCATTTTGCGCAGTTTGTTCCAGTATGATGGTATGGTGAACAGTGTGCTTACCTCTCTGGGGATGGAGCGCATCATGTTTCTTGGAAGCAACACCTGGTTCCCCATTATCGTTATCCTTTCCGATGTCTGGAAGGACATGGGCTACAACATGATTATCTTTCTGGCGGCCATCACGAATGTGGATCCGGCGTTGAATGAATCGGCTGCGTTGGACGGTGCGAACCGGTGGCAGCAGATCTGGAACATCACACTTCCTACGATACGGCCCATTGTGGTGATGCTGCTGGTACTCTCGCTGGGGTCGGTACTCAGTGCCGGGTTGGATCAGGTTATGCTGCTGTATAATCCGATGGTGTATGAGAGCGGAGATATCATCGACACGCTGGTCTACCGTCTTGGTCTTGTGAACCATCAGTGGTCGCTCTCGGCGGCGGTTGGCTTGATGAAATCGGTCATATCGTTTATTTTGGTGGTGTTGTCATACCGCGTGGCAACAAAGCGCTTTGACTACCAAGTGTTTTAAAGGGAGGAGGCATTGTTTATGACACGTAAAAAATGGTCGTGGTTCACCATCGTAAACTATGCGGTGCTCTCCCTGTTGATCGTCATATGTCTTGTGCCCATCCTGCATGTTATCGCAACGTCTTTGTCGGAGAGAATCGAGGCTGTGGCGGGCAACGTGGGCATCTGGCCCAAGGGCTTCAATCTGGCGGCGTATCAATATGTAATGGAGGATGCGCAGTTCTGGAAATCGCTCAGCGTGACACTGATGCGAGTAGCCATTGGTGTTCCCATCAATATCATACTTGTAATCCTCACAGCCTATCCACTGTCGAAATCGAACAACCGTTTCCATGGCCGTACATTTTTTTCCTGGTTCTTTGTTTTCACGATGCTGTTCAATGGAGGTATGATACCTGGCTACATTGTCATCAGCAAGCTGGGACTCATCAATTCCATCTGGGCGCTGACGCTGCCTGGGGCGATGAATGTTTCGTATATGATTCTGATGATGAACTTCTTCCGGGGGATCCCCAACGAGATAGAGGAAGCGGCTGTCATTGATGGCGCGAATCAAGCGCAGGTGCTGTTCCGCATCTATCTGCCCATGTCGTTGCCCTCGCTGGCCACGATTATCCTGTTTGCTACTGTGGCGAACTGGAACGTGTGGATGGACGGCTATATGTATATGAATACACCAGACAAGTATCCGTTGCAGACATATCTGGCTACAATTTTGATGGAATCCAAAACCAATGTGGAGGCGCTTATGACGCCGGAGCAGCTGGCGCGATTGTCGCAAATCAGCCAGAAGACCATCGAAGCAGCACAGATCTTCCTGGCGGCTCTGCCCATCATGTGTGTATATCCGTTCCTGCAAAAGTATTACATCAAAGGCATCGTGGTAGGTAGCGTGAAAGGATGATCCCGATGTCATCAACAAAATGGACGCAAATTTTCAATATCGGACAATATCCCTGGGGCGGTCAATACCGCCCTAGGGCATTTGCGGTTGCCCGTGCGACGGAAACAACACTCGAGATCATACTTTGGTGCGAAGAACCGTTTGTTACGCCTGCCTGTAAAAAGGCAAACGGACCGGTTTATCTGGATAGTTGTCTGGAAGCGTTCGTCATGTTTTATCCGCAGTATACAGAGGGCTACATCAATTTTGAGATGAATGCATTGGGAACGCTGTTGCTTCAGTTTGGCGAGGGGAGGCACGACAGACGCTTTTTAAGGCCAGGAACGGATGCGCTGTTTCCCAAAGTTGTTCCGTTTCAAGCTGCGAGAAAATGGGGCGTAAAACTGGAAGTGCCGTTTTTATTTGCGCAAAAAATTTACGGTTTGGCCGAGACGGTAAATATTCGGAATATTCGGGCTAATTTTTATAAATGCGGAGATTGTCCGGGAAAGGAACATTACGCGTGCTGGATTCCGCCTCAGACTACTGAGCCGGATTTTCACCGTCCGGAAAGTTTTCAACGGATTCTTTAATCGGCAGTTGGCGAATGGGAGAAATGTTTTGCTAAGAAAGAAAAGCAAAAATTTTACATTTAAGAGAAATATGGGCATATAGTAATCAATGCGTTTGTTGCAATTCAAGTTTCCCCAAGGTTGCATTGCCATCAGGTTCTAGTGAAGGCAACTTCATGTGGGCTCAAGTCCCTTCATCCGCACCATGGCGAGTGTTCTTACAGCATTTGAAAAGCTGTGAGGACACTCGCTTTTTTTCTGCTCAAACAGCGGGTCTGTCGTCTGTCGTGTAGCTCACGAACACGCCTTTTCTGGTGTTGACGGTGACGGCCGGGATGGGCAGTGCCGGTTCGTTGGGAATGTTCATTTCCCCCACGCAGTTGTAGTGAATGCGAAGCCGCTGTACCCATTCGCCGTCGATCCTCTCGGCATTGTAGACCTCGATTTTCTCCACCAGTTCGTTGAGCATCCGCGGCGTGAGCTTTCTGGCGCGGGTGTATTTGCGGACGATGGACACGAACATATCCGTTGAGGTTGCGCGGCTGCTCTGCTTCTCTATCTCGGAACGGAGCTTTTTTATTTTCTCCGAAAGCTCCTTCTGTTCCTCCTCATAGCGGCGGGACATCTTCGCAAAGCGGTCGTCGCTGAGCTTGCCGGAAACATTGTCCTCATAGATGCGCTCGAACAGGCCGTCCAGTTCATCGTCGCGGGCAAGGAGTGATTTCAGCTCCTTCTCCTTCAGTCTGCGCTCCGTTTCCTCCGCCTGCCGAGAGTGACCGATCACTTCCTTGAGAAAATCGTCCTCGTAAAGGCCGGCATACTTCGTCAGACGACGGATTTCGCCGAGAACGACCTGCTCCAGAAAGTCCACTCTGACATAGTGCGTGGAGCCGCAGGTGCCGCGATTGCCCTTGTAGTTGGAGCAGTTGAAATACTTGATCTCCGGGTTTCCCTGATTGAAATGAAAATGAAGGTTGCTCCCGCAGTCGGCGCAGACCAGAAGCCCGGAAAACATGCTCCTTTCGCCGTCCTTCGCTTGACGCTTTCTCATCTTGCCGCGCTTTTGCTGCACCTGTTCAAAGACGGCTCGCTCAATGATCGGCTCATGCACATCCTTGAAAATCGCCCAGTTCTCACGGTCATTCTCCAGTCGCTTCTTGTTCTTGTATGACTTGGAATAGGTCTTGAAGTTGAGAATGTCCCCGCAATACTCCTGCACGGAAAGCATCTTTATGACGCTGGAGCTGTTCCAATGGGTGGGCGGCAGATCCTTGACCTTGCCGGGGCGATTGATTCCCTTGGAGTGCCAGTAGGCGCGCGGGGTCAGGACGCCGTCCTCTTCAAGCTTCGCGGCAATCTGCTCCGTTCCGACCCCTTCCAGCGTCATGCGGTAAATCCGCCGCACGACCTGTGCCGCTTCCTCGTCCACGATCCAGCGTTTGGGGTTCTCAGGGTCTTTGATGTACCCGTAAGGAGGCTGCCCCATGGGTTCGCCGGCATTGCCCTTGATCTTGTTGCTGATGCGCCGCTTCTTGCTGATGTCGCGCGCATACCATTCGTTGAAAAGATTGCGGATGGGAGCCAGCTCGTTTTCACCTTCGTCGGTGTCGATGTTGTCCGAAACAGCGACCAGCCGAATGTCGTGATTGGGGAAGAACTCCTCGGTCAGTCTGCCGACCTCGATGTAATTACGCCCCAGGCGGCTGAGATCTTTTACAAACACGGCCGCCGCTTTTCCCTGCTCCAGCTGCTGAATCATGTCGGCAAAGCCGGGACGATCCATCGTAACACCGGAGATGCCGTCGTCAAAAAAATGAACCAGGTTCGTGTAGCCTTTTTCCTTTGCTACCTTGGTAAGCAGTTTTTTCTGATTCCCTATGCTGTAGCTCTCGCCGTCCATGTTATCGTCACGGGAAAGCCTCTCATACAGAAAGGCGGTCACGTCACGGGATTTTTTGTTGTTATTCGACTGTTTCATGCAGTCCTCCTTTCCGGGCAGCCGAACAGCAACACTTGTATTCCACAACAAGTATATCACTGTCTCGCCCTGTTGTCATGTATGCGGCGGAGATATGCCCCGCCGCCTGGGACTACGCCCCAGCAGATTCCGATTTCATCAGGCGCAGAAGGACGCAGCCCAATGTGTTCTGCGTCTCCTCCTTGAATACCGGTTCAACAATAAACGACCTGTTGCCGAAGCGATAGGTCGTTTTCTCATTCAGATCATGTTTTGCTTTTTCGCCGGGTTTTGTCCGCTTTTCCTGCATGGATTACCTCCTTATGGTTGAATTGAAGCTGTGCAGGCGGTCAGAACTTCATGGGAAGAATCTCGTGCTTGCGCCTGCCGTTGTAGATGCGGTAGAACAGGTTGACGTAGCGCTTTACGCCCCGCAGCTCCTTTTCCGCCTTGCCCGCCGCGTAAACAAACTTGGGCTCGTAGGCGCGGAGGCTGTAAATGAGCCGCTCCCGGTCGTACTCGCCGTGGTACAGCTCCACGAAATGGACGATTCCCTGAATGATTTCCGCTCTCAGGGAATCGGGATCGCCGCCCCAGGCTTCCAGCAGGATGGTCAGCGCTTCCTTGTAAACCTCTGCGCCGACGCGCTTGAACTCCGCAAAGGCGGTGTTGATGCAGATGATGCGCCCGACGCCCCCACCGCGCTCAAAGCCCACATGAAATCCTACGTCCTCGGTCGCTTCGCAAAACTCGCCCGACGCCTTATCCTCGCCGCGAAGATTGGCGCGGAGCCTGGCACTGGACGTCAGGGCTGCGGAGTAGCCGGTCTGCATGGCAAACAGCAGGGCTTCCTCAGCCTCTGTCATACCGTAGTACACCTTGCAGAGGATCGGCAGGTCGTTGTTGCCGTTCATGTGCTTGCGCGCCATGATGGTATGCTGCCCGTCAAACACATAATAGTGACCGTCACGAAAGCTAACCTTCGGTTCGTTGGCGATACGCTCATTGAACCCGGCCACGATCTTTGCCACACGCTCGGTGTTCAGCTTGCGCTGGTACGCATCGGGAATCTCCAAATCCCGGCTGCTGACCTCCATCAGCTTGTAGAGTGTCTTAATGCTGTTCATTGTCTGTTTCTCCTTCCAATTTGAGAATGTATTGTTTTGGCTCCTGCATGATTTCAATGACCTGATCTTTGTAGTCCGGCTTTTCCAATAGACCGGGGAAGTTCGTAAAAAGCACGTCGCATGTCTCGACCATGTTCCGCGCCGTATAGCGCAGGCTTACCAGTGCCGAATCCTCCGTGACGCGCTTGGAGTCCTTCATATCCTCGTAGCTTTTGCCGATAGTCGCATAAACCTCTTGCCGGCGCTTTGTGCCGCTCCGGGCAGACTCCTTATCTGCTTTGGGCTTCTTTTCCGGGATCACCCTGAGCTGTTCCGCTTTTTCCCGGCGCTCCTCGGGGGCAGCCTTGGCGATAGCTGCAACGTCGGTCTCGCGGGGCTTGTATTTGCCCAGCAGCAGGTCGTTCTTGATGCCGGGAAGGACTTCCTCGGCGGCATTTACGCCTTTGGCGTATAGGTCTGCCCGCATAACATAGCTCTCGCTCGTTTTTGTATCCTCAGCTATTTGAGCACGGGTCATGTGTGAAGAAATCAACGGTTCGTTTTGAACCGTTGATTTTACCTGCCCACTTTTACGGTCTCCGCCGTGTGCTTTTTTCTCAGCGTCATACCGTTCGCCTATGAGATATTTCTTCTGCTGGGGCGTAAGGTTGCGCCGTCCGAGCTGGTTCTTGCAAATCCAGGAAAGGGCCTCGTAGCGGTTGCTGAACTGCTTTTCATGGGTGCGGAATCCGATTCCCGGATGCGCCTGCGCGATGCGGTAGCGGTTGTGACCGTCCACAATCGTATCGTTCCAGACGATGAGAGGCATGAGCACAAGCCCTTCCTCTAAGATGTTTTCTTCCAGCTGGGAAAGCTCGTCCTCGGTCAGCGGCGGGCATTTCGCCTCGAACTCCGGGTCGATGGTCAGTACGGGATTCATTACGGAGCCTCCATTTCCTCGGGGACGTACAGCCCGAGAGCTTCCTCGATGGCTTCCCCGATCTCATCCATCTGCTGCCGGGTCATCCTGCCCAGGTACTTCTTCACGCGCTGCTTGTCGATGGTCTTGATCTGCTCCAGCAGCACCATACCGGGAAGCTCCAGCCCGTGGATGCGCTCGGCGTAGTAGTGGGTAGGCTGGGACGGCTTCTTGCCGGCCTTGGACGTGATGGGCGCGACGATCAGCGTGGGGCAGTAGTAGTTGCCGGTGTTGTTTTGCAGGACGACCACAGGGCGGGTGCCGCCCTGCTCGGAGCCTATGTAGGGGTCGAGGTTGGCAAGATACACGTCGCCCCTGCGGTAAATCCAGTTTTCCTTCATGCGGTTTCTCCGTTCCTTTCTTTCGTTTCTTTCGATATTCCTCAAAGCGAGAAAGCAGGTCATGTCCGGATATCTCTCGCTGTTGTATCTGTCCTGTGCGTTCATATTGCGTCTCCTTGTCTTTTGTCATTTTGGTTTTTTGGGGTATGTACGCTCTCTATTTGTCCTCGACGCCCCGAGAGCAGGGAGAGCATCAGACGGCGGTGTGCTGCACCGCTCCATAGGAATTGAACCTCCCCGCCTTCATTGTGGCCGGGCCGCGAATTACGGAAGTATCATTGTCCCCAACACCTGTCATCGCCTCCACCGGGAGCAGCCCGGCTTTTATCGTGTAAGCTGTATCGCTCGCCCGTCTGGGGTCCCCGCAAAGTCATGGACTTTGTGGGGAGAGGAGGAGCAGCGCAGTGATTGAGCTTTCATGCTTTGCATGGAAGCGAAGGATACGCAGCTCGCTCCGACGAGGTCGTGGCGCACTCACGAAAGCGGCTCAGGGGTTCAGCCCATAGCGTTGGGAATGTGCCTGATGCCTGGATATTCAGTTTTCAAGGTTCGCTGAGCCACAAGGCTCTGAGAAAACTGAATCTCCGTATCCCTTGCGGTGAGATTTGTCCTCTCACCTTTCAATGGACATTTTTTTGCCCTTTGTCAGGTATCACGCAAAATATATTTTTGCTTTTTTGCGGATCAGTGCGATTGCGTCATGCACGCTTTGCCTGGTCATGCCGTGCTCCGCAGCATACGCAGTCTGGCTTTTCCCCTCGATGAGGCATTCCCGAAAGATCGAACGCTGGCTGTCCGTCAGCGTTTTGCAGAATGCGTCTGTGAGCTCTGCCGTGAGCACCTCGGAGTCGATGCGCTGCCGCGTATCCAGCAGCCACGCGGCCTCATCCATGCTTCCGCCGTCGCGGATGGCGTCAAGGCTCAGAACCGGCCCGATGGTCTGCTGTTTTGCATACTCCCGGCGCATCTGCTTTTCCTGACGGAGCAGCAGCCGCATCGCCTCAAGGCTGACCTCCGCTTCCTCTCCGGTGGCCTTGATTCTGGCGAAATATCTCTTTCTTCCGTTTTCCTCGATTGCCCAAAGGTCGTAATCGAACTCCTTTAATGTTTTCATGCCGTGATCTCCTTTGAATTTTTGAATTTGGGTGAAATCAAAAATTCGGAGCTCACGGGTAATGGGTGTTGTACTGTTCAAAGCGGCGTTTCATGGAAAAAGTCCTTTCCCGAGCCAAGCCGGGAAAGGACTTTCAACGCCGTACAAAGAAATCGGGCAGCAAAAAAGCGCCGTCAAAGCAGACCGAACCCATTTGATGGTTCAGTCTGACTTTGTACGGCGCTTGGCAGTCTCCTCAGAATGAATCTGATTCTCTCCGCTTGCTCGATTAAAAGTCGGTTTGTATATTTAGTTGGTCTTTTTCATCGCAATTCTTTTCTATATGCGTTTGAGCGCTTTCTACCAGCGTAAAAGATGTTCAATGCCAGCAACATGGCGCAGTAGAGCAATATGCCAATTGCAAGAATCAGCTGAAAATCCCGCCATTCCGAATAGGAGACAGTTCGGAAACCCAGCACGCAGAGATGCCCCAGCCCGTAGGCAACGGGAATTAGCATCAGGTACTCCGCTCGACGGCGGATACGTTCCTTTTTCCGCACGCAAAACCAAATCACAGCAACGATGATGAACAGCATTATGTTGCCCAGCAGCCAATAGCCAAGGGTAAGCCCGGGCAGAGCGACCCAGCCACTGTTATCCGATGCAGCCTCACCATAGAGATTCACCGAGCTGCCATCAGCAATTTGTGTAAAGTAGATCAACAACGGCTTATCGTTCTCCGGCGATACGGTCACGGCCCATGCGCCGTTTTTCTTGAACATTCTGTCCCATGCGGAGGTCCATGCTTCCAAATGGTAAACTGTATTGCGTCCGTCAGGATCGTCGATCTGTTGAAGATTATAGCCCGTTACCTTGCCACTGAAAGAGAGCGTTACCTCGCCGGCTCCGGTCTCCGAAGCAGTCACCAAATCCGATGTATACTCAAAATATTCCGGTGCGATAAGAAGCGAAATGCCGGACAGCAGCAGTGCCAGCAGTACGGCAACCGTGCATAAGATGGTCTGCATTTTTTTCATCAATAACGTCTTTTTCAGCCGTTTCAGCGGTGCGGCGTTGATATCCGGCTCCAGTTGAACTGTCACCGGCTCCCGCAGTTTTTCCAATTCTGCACGGCACTCCGGGCAGCCTCTTAAATGCTCCTTCACAAAACCCGCAGTATCCTCGGACACCATGTCCTCCACGTAGAGTGGCAGGATGTCTTGGACAATGCTGCATTCATTTTTCATTATTGAAACCCTCCATTCCTTCCTGTATCTTTTTTCGCGCCCTGTGATAGGTAACGCACGCCCAGTTTTCCGTTTTGCCGAACAATGCTCCGATTTGTTTAAAGCTTAGCTCTCCAAGTGTCCTCCACATAAAGACCTCCTTGTACGGTTCATCCAGCCCATGGAGCGACCGCTGTATTTCCATAACGGTTTCCTTTGAAAGCATGGCTTCCATCGGCGCGTTAAGAAGGCTGTCAGGAACAGCGACGTCGGGACTTTCAAGGGGCTGTTCCCGTTGGAGCTTTTTAACGTGGGTGAAGTAACAGTTCTTTGCGATTTGACACAGCCACACACGTATATCGCAGTCCTCCCTGAAGCTGTCGATTGCGGAAAGTGCCTTGAAGAAGGTCTCGCTCGTAATCTCTTCGGCAATGGCCTCGTTATGTGACAGCTTGCGTATGTACAAATAGACGTAGCTGAAATGTTCCACAAAGGCTGCTTCAATGTCAATCATTTTTCGACCTCCTTCCCGTTTTATAGATTCAGGTTTCCCATGCGATTTAATTATACCATACGTGGACAGCTTTCGGTGAGTTTATTCGCCTGCCCGGTCTGTAATCTGCCCATCCTTCATCCTGATAATCCTGTCGCATCGTTCGGCAACGGAGGTGTCATGGGTGACGATGATCAGCGTTTTCCCCTTCTCGTTGCATAAATCCATTAGAATATCCATAACTCTGTCGCGATTTACAGCGTCGAGCGAACCTGTCGGTTCGTCCGCAAGGATTATCGGTTGGTCACAGACAATGGCTCTTGCAATGGCAACTCTTTGACGTTCGCCGCCGGAAAGCTGTTCGACCTTGCGATGCAGCTTATCCTGAATGAGAAGGCTTTCTGCTGCCCGATGGATACGTTCTTTGTGTTCTCCGCGCTTGATTTTCTTGTTGTATAACAGAGGGATTCGGATGTTGTTGAAAACGCTTTCCCGTTCAATAAGGGCAAAGTCCTGAACGACATAGCCGAAGTAGGAGTTCCGGAAATGGCAGAGAGCAGTGTCTGGCAAATTGGTGACATCCTCGCCATTGATAAGAATGCGTCCAAAGTCGGGATAGATAATCAAGCCCATCATATTCAGTAGGGTAGACTTCCCCGACCCGGAAGGTCCGATTATCGCAACCGAAGTGCCTTTATCCGCTGCGAAATCAGCCTGATTTACAGCTTTTACCACATAATTATTGGTTTGATAGCTTTTGCTTACCTTGTCAAGCATAATTGAGTACATGAGTTAATCCCTCCTTAAACCTTGTGAAAAACATATCTTGAACTGCCTGAATTTGACTGCCGAAATAATCGTTGCAACTGTAAGCACCGTGAGCACAAGAATTATGATATTGACCGGCGAAGCCAGCATGTTCCTTGACATAATCAACGCTATCCCACAGAGTGGAAGAATGTTGTAGCCTGCCGTAAACAGGAGCATTCGCATGAAGATATGCTTCCCGGACGCTCCGAACAGATGATGAATCGAATACGTTGGCATCATAAAGCTCAGTGACCGCATCATATTTGCCAGCATAGCTCCGATAAGAGCAACGGATGCTGAAATATAGAACAGCAGATAGGTTTGATGTGTTCTTGTGCCGCCTGCCTCGGCACTCGCTATGAAGGCTTCCATCGACTGAATTCCTACATAGACACCCACCGAATTAAAAAGCACGGTTCGCAATTCCACCAATTCAGCTTCTGTTGCACCGATGGCTATGAGGTGATCCAACAGCATTTCGCCGCTCGCCTGTGGGAACAGCCTGTTAATCAACATGTAGCTGTCTGTAAAAATGTACAGTGTCTTTTTCAATTCTTCTGCGTCTGAGGGCGCGTAGTAATAGGGATGATAAAGATCCATATCGTCGGGCACGGCTGCATCGACCGAGAAGGTCTCTGCCGCGAGAGAAACGGTTTGCCCAACCATTTTTCTCATGTCGGGGGACACAGCAATCACAGTTGATTTTTCTGCCGGAAGGTTGAACCTTGTTAACTCCGCATATTTTCCGAAATAGATTATCACATTGTTGAAGCCGTCCCTGTCAAAGGGCAAGATAACATAGCTTCCGAGGATTCCTTCTGCAGAGAATGCCCTTTCAAAATAGTCCATAAAGGAAGCGGTACTGCCCTGAGAGGGTTCTGAATATGCAGATGTCGGTTCATCCATTGATGACGATGGAACATTAAGGTCACAGCTCTTGATTTGAAGCAGCGAAACATCATTTGCGATGAAACGGGTAATCGCAGAGTTTTGACCGGACACATGTTTATAGCTGAGCCCAACCAGTATGCAAGTCATAACGGTCATTGCAGCAAGAAATCCGTACAGTACTATCCAACCGATTTCCTTGAATAAATCTGAAAGCACCTGTTTTAACAATGTCATGGCCTTTCCCTCCTTGAAACTGCTCTGTTGGTGCTTATGGCGCACACCAATGAAGTACCTGCCGACAATGCCGCAACACCGACCGTTATATAGCAAAACAGGCGATTCAAATCATGTTTTGACATGTAGGACAGTCCGCTGAACAGTATAACTGAAAAAACGCCGACAGCAACAGCTGCAATTAAAGTGGCGATTCCTAATGAGCCAAGCGTTATTTGCTTCATTGACAGACCGAAGATATGGCGAATTCGCAGGCTTTTAAGATTTTCCCTATACAGCATGACAATGCTATATATAAAGCAGAAAAACAACCCAACCATTGCACAAGCTACTGCACGTGTAACAAACCCATCGGACAGCATTCTATTCACTAATGCGAAAAATGAAAGCGGTCTTTGCACATGAAGAATTTCATAACCTTTGTCATCGAACAGCTTTAACAGCGAGTCAATCTCAGTTGCATCTGTTAAATACACTCCATCCGTTACTTCAGACATTGTTAAGGGATAAAAATAATCACAGCCTGCAAGTGCAGGGGGCAAACCTTCATCGCTGAATGTACCTAAAATTCTTAAATCAGCTTTGCCCGGAAACAATATGTTATCATTTGTATACGCGTCATTGAACGAGTTGCCTTCAGTCGTGTAGACTCCCTTGCCGCCAGTGGTTTCATCCTTTGCCTTTGAAACGCCAAGTGCGGACAACAGCCATCCGGAGTAGTCTGAATAGCCGCAACCGGCTGAAAAGGCATTTTTATGAATAACAGCTGCTTTTGCACTGTTTGCCCAATCGTCGATTTCCTGCATAAGATTCGCCGCATTCTGCGAAGAAGTCGGGTTCTCCATGCCCGGCTCCCAATTGGGGTCATTATAACTTTGACTGGCAACATTGATTGAAATTAGACCTTTCGCAGGGTTATATATGTAATCAGAGTAGATGATTGATACACCAAGCTCAATGATTATCAGTAACGCACAGGAAAGAGTTAAAACCATCAAATTTCTTTGTTTCATTTTTCCTCCTTTTCATTCGAATCGGGGCAACAAAATCGAACAATGGAGAGAACATCCATGTACGAGTCTGCGCCCCTGATCCTTTAGGTGAACGCAATCCGCTATGACCAAATACTCAAGGCATTTTATTTAGTCACATTACCAATTGAGTACGGCAGTGGCCACGGAATAGATTTGTCGCGGTGCGGTTGCCAGATAAATCCATATCTGAACTGCGTCTTATGCGGATTCGGAATAATTGAATCCGTATAAGTGTGACTCTTGGTCAGTAGGCGAGAATCTGTCTGGTCGGTGCCATAGGGAGTATAGAGTCTACCTGTGTCATTGACAGTATTGCCCAAAAGGTCATACCTCCAATAGCGTATATAGCCGGCCTGCGCGTGCTTTCCATCCTCATTGTAGGAAGGTTGGCACTGAACGTAACCATAGTAGTAAAGGGACATGTCTTCATGCGAGTTCGTTGCATAATTGGGGGATGCACTGCGAGTAGCGAAAGCTTGTGCACAGAGAATACACAGCAAAGCAACGCTTGCGCACACGACGGTAATTTGTTTTGTTCGTATCATAAGGCCTCCTCATTTTTTAATATGTAGCATGTCAGGATTTTCTCAAAACACCTTACATGTTCGGACGGGGAAAGTGCAATGGCGCACACGCCCCCTTCTTTGGTGTTGTTGGTTGATTAGCTCATCCAACAAAGCTTTAAGTATACCATACTACCACCCCCGGCATTTAGGGATTTCTCCCGCTATTTATTTATTAGACCGAGAAAAAGGGGGAATCTTACAGGAAAAATGAGAAAAAGAAAAATATATTTTTGAGAGGCTTTGCAATCTTGCCCCAGGTTGCCGTAAAAGCAATCGGGCAGCAAAAAAGCGCCGTCAAAGCAGACCGAACCCATTTACTGGTTCAGTCTGACTTTGTACGGCGCTTGGCAGTCTCCTCAGAACGAATCTGATTCTCTCCGCTTGCTCGATTAAAAGTCGGTTTTTGTATTCAGTTTATCGTTTCTGCCTCGGTTTTCCTGAAAGCAGGCGGCAGACGGCCTGTTTCCCCTTCATCCTGCGGAAGCAGCCCAGATTGATGGGATACTCCGACTTGCATTTTCGGCAGTAGACCATTTTGTGTCCCGCTGCGTCGGAGAACACCTTCTCCACCAGAAAGCTGCAAAAGGGGCAGTGGATCTCCCGGAGGGTCAGCGCGGCGGATTGCCTGCGGGAATCGGACAGCCTGCGTGACACATCCGGCGAGAGCTTACGGGGAGCGCTTGCTTTTCTCATCCTGCGCCACCGTCCTGTCCCAGCCCCATTTCCTCCGTGATGTACTCCGCCAGCGGGCGGTAACACAGACAGCCCAGCTCCCGCAGCCGAATGAGAAAGGCGGAGAAGGACACGCCCATGGCGTTGGCCATCTGTTTGATCAGGAGCTTGTCCGCTGCCCGCAGAACGCTGTCTCCGAAAACAGGGATACCTCCGGCGCAGCCATACATGGCAACTACATTGCGTACCATGAAGCGGGGCATCAGGAGGGCTGCGCCCATGCGGTCTACCTGCGTCTCCCGAAAGCTGAACAGGCTTTTGAAGTCCTCCTGCGTGTAGGCGCGTTCTCCGTCAAACTCACGGTGAAAGGCGGCGCTGGGAACCGCCCTGTCCATGATGTAGTGGGCGCACTCGTGGCTGATGGTGAAGCGCCGTCTGCCGCTTTCGTGCTCCTGCCGCAGACAGCGCTCGATCACGATGGTTCCTCCGGGATACACGCGCCGGACGACGGTTCCGCCCTCATAGACGCGCAGAGGGGTCACGCCGTCCGCAATGAAGCCGATCTTGTCGCTGTCCTCCTCGGCAAAGCTGCGGTACAGCAGGGGCAGCTTCAGAAAGTCCGTAACGAACCCCTCGATGTCCACGCAGCAGGTGCGCTCCGCTTCCTTCCCGAGATATTGGCGGATCAAGCCCTCACCCAATTCGTCGAGTTCCTCATAGGAAAAAATCCTCATGTCTCACAAACACCTCCTATGGGGAGCGGTCAACATACCAGCGCCGACCCTCCCGATACAAATATCTTACCGCACGACCGATCTTGACGGTGTAGCGGACGCCTTCAAACTCATCGTGAGAAGCAGTACAGGTATGAAGCACCTTTGTCACCTCCCACTGTCTGCCGTCATGCCAGCGGATAAGAATCGGGCGGATCACGCCGTCCGTATCCACCTCCGCGTTGACGGACACATATTTTTTCTGCATGGGCAATACCTCCGTCAAAGGGCTTTGATCACATGGGTGGCTACGCCCTGTACCCGAAGCCCGGATACATAGATATCCTCCATGTCTTTGTTCTCCGGGTGGAGGTAATAGCTCTGCCGGTCATCGTCATATAAGAGCCGCTTCAACGTGTTCTTGTCCTCATCGGTGAGGGCAACGACGATCTCTCCGATTTGGGCGGTGTGCTGTTGCCGAATGATAACAAGGTCGCCATCATCGATTTGTGCATCCTCCATGGAGCTGCCGGAGGCGCGGAGGGCGTAGAAGTCCCCCTTTCCAAAGAAGGACACGGACAGGGGCAGGTATTCCTCCACCTGGGCTTCCTTTTCCTCCGGCGAGCCGCAGGGTATGGAACCGACAATGGCGGCGGGGCTCACCGCCGGATTCATCCGCCGGATCTTCGGCGTGGAGAGCGTACCGTTTTCGTAGAAAACCATATCCTTTTCCGCCATAGCCACCAGGTATCTGTGTGCGGAGGAAACCGCGATCCTCATGGCTCCGGCGATCTCCCGGACGGTGGGGGTAGAAGAATACCGCTCGAAGTAGCTTTCGATGTACTCCCGGATGCGGAGCATAAGCTCCTCGCTCTTGCTTCTCATATTGTACTTATCTCCTATCTGGAACAAGAGTTCCTGATAGCTCTATTATACACATGACGGGCAGAAATGCAATAGGGAAAAAAGGAGGTGTGCAATCAGATGCACACCTCCTGCGAAAAATCTTCAATTTTTAACCTGGCAGCCCCATAAGAGGGCATTTCAGCGGATGATTACCCGCTGCTGAAGCTTTCCAGCATTCTGTGAAAGCCTCTCACCGCTTCCTGCGGTTCCACAATCCGCATCTTCCCGGCAGAGGCAAACACCCAGCCGTAGAAATTGCTGCTGAGATTTACCGTCACCTCCACGCTGAAATGGCTCTCGTCCACGACCTGTGTGGAAACGTCCTCACCGAAGCGGTCGATGATGCTGTTCATGAGGGCGTTTTCGCACAGCAGCGTAACATGGCACGTTTTGCCGGTAAGCATGGAAAATTCCTGTGTAAAATACGCCGACACATCGAAATCCTCGGGCTTTTGAAGGGATGCGTTCTGCGTGATCCGCAAGCCGTCGATGCGGTCTACCCGGAACTTTGCAATCTGCTGCCTGTGTTCGTGGAAGCCTACGAGGTAGTAGGTATCGTTATTCCAGAGCAGGGCATATGGGGAGACGGAATAGACTTTCCCGCCGTTTCGATGCATGCGCTCCTTGGTGGGAGAGTAATCGAAGTAGCGGAAGGCGATCTTTTTCCGTTCCGCAATGGCGGTCTGGATACGGTCTACGCTGATGTAGACGCTTTCGTTGACAGCCTTTACCCGGCTGTCAATGTACAGATGCCTTTTCAGCAGAGCTGCGTCGCCCGGAGCAACAAAGGTGGTCAGCCGTTTGACCAGCTCCTTGCTTTTTCCCGGCGTGATGAACCGCGCAGATTGTACCGCATCGATGAGGAGCTTGACCTCCGGCGCTTCAAAGTGCCGGGTTGCCACATGGTAGAGGTTCTGCACTCTGCGTTCTTTGACTATATCCACGCCGAACTCCACAAGCTGTTCAATGTCGCTGCGGAGCGTTCGCGGGTCGGCGGTGATGCCGTGTTCCTTCAAATGGGCGGAGATGTCCGCAAGGGAGACCGGGTGCGCTTCGTCCGTGGTCTCCCAGAAGTATTTGAACAGGATGAGCGTGCGGTTTGTAAGTGCCATATTTTCCTCCTTTGCTGGAGCTTGTTCCTGTAAATTATAGGTCAGCTGCAATGAAGTGGATTGATGTCCATATTGTCTCCAGCAGTGGAAGGTCTTTCCCATAACTTATTTGCTGGCTCTATAATACAGTAACGGATGTTCCAATGGACTCCAAGAGAAGATTAAGCGGACGATCGCAGAAAAGACAGAATATCTGACCAAACGGCATCGGATTATTGTGGAAGGACTTTGACCGGATCGCCAAAGGATGCACATACCAGTGTCCTGACCATCATAAGTATTTATACCAAAATCTGTCCAGCAGATACCCAAGCAGCAGGCCAAGCAAAGACGATGAAAAAACCACAAGCAAGGTGTTCCAATTTGAAAATTCTGCGGGCAAATTCGGCGCGATAATCGAAAATGACGCAAAATCGGCTGACCCTGAAATATAAAAGCAAAGTAGGAGATATGCTACAACAGGGATGCAGCCTATCGTCACATTTTTAAGCAGCATGATCATGAAATAGAGGAAATTGATTATAATACCAAACTGCAATGCAAGACGCACATATTCCAGCCAGGACACCCGGAACATGATTGCTGCAAATATAATTGTGGGAAAGACCATCAGCAAATAAGCTGAACAAAGCAAAAGCAATTCGCCAACACAAGTTTTGTGGTATTTTGTGCAGGCACGAAGCGCTTCACACCCGTCGCCTTCTACCCAGACATGGAGATATCCCATCGGCCAAAGCAGTCCACATAAGGGAATAAACACTTGTGCCATGTAAATAAAAGTGCTGTGCGCCTCTGAGGGATCAACATAAAAATACTTGATAGCAGACACGCCCGGCAGCAGGCAGTATGCGATAATGATAGGAATGAAGAACAGGGGCTTACAATTACGCATAATAATGCGTAACAATTTCAAGCGCAGCCTCATCGTATCCCCCTTATTATATTTATATATCCATCTTCAAGTGTCGGTTGAATCGATTTGCCGGGTTGTTCTTCGTTGGAAAGCACACGCAGGTATGCTTCCCCATCAATTTGCTCCCTGCGCAGGATGTAGTATGGAGAAGTCAGTTCTTTCTGCCTTTTCTCTGAAACATGCCACACATGCTTCATTGCAGCCTTCCGTATATTTTCCGGCGTGTCCTGGCAAATATTTTTCCCGTGTGACAGTATGATTATATGGTCGCAAAGAGCTTCAACATCTTCCACGATATGTGTTGAAATCAAAATCGTGCAGTCCTCTCGGTGTTGAGAAATCAGATTTTTGAAGCGCAGTCTTTCTTCAGGATCAAGTCCTGCGGTAGGTTCATCAACAAGGATTAGTTCGGGATTCCCAAGCAGGGCTTGTGCAACACCAAGCCGCCGGATCATTCCGCCGGACAGTGTTTTTATCTTATCAGAATGGCGCTCCCAAAGATTTACATCTTCCAGGCAGTCATGAATGTCCTTTCCTTGGCGATTGGAGGGTATTCCTTTCAATTCTGCAAAATACTCCAGAACCTCATAAACCGTGAGCTCCCGAAATGCTCCAAATTTTTGAGGAAGATACCCCACGTTGGAAGGTGTAATGATTCTTCCATTATAACGGTAAATTCCTGCAACGCACCGCATAAAGGTTGTTTTCCCGGAACCGTTTGGGCCAAGCAAGCCATAAACGCCATGCGTTAGCTGAACAGAAATATTATCAAGAACGGTTTTCTTACCGAAGCCCTTGGAAAGGTTATCAACTGTTAGCATTCTTATTCCCCCAATCTATAAAGAAATTCTATTTGGTTGCATTCTGGAGCCGATTTTTTCAGATACTGATAAACTGCTTTCAAGACGAAGTCTTCTCGTAACAGGTTGGCTTTATAGCTGAACAGTTCAGAAAAGAGATTGCTGGCTTCTATGTACTCTGACCATTCCTCCAAATCTTCTATTTCATTGGCAGAATCATATCGAGTAAGAATTTCAATGCTCGACCACGGGATTTCAGCAACTTCACGGCTGCCGCCAAAAATCAGATAATCCGAGAACACGTTATATAGCAGCATTGTACTTTTCTCCTTGGGCATCGTTGCAAGTAAATGCTGTTTGCAAAGAGAATCTGCCGTAACCGACCAGTCTGCCGTAATAATATGATCGCTGAATTCGACATATCCTTCCTGACCAGAGTTGGCAGCCATAATTGTTACCGGCTGCATGAAAATGGTCTTTCCCATCAGGTCGAATGCTGCTGTTTCACCAACTTGATCTGCGAGTCTTTTCCAAGCCTCCTGGTATCCGCTGATTTTGATACTCCGGACACCGATGGGGCTATACCAGCATACGATACCCTCTTTCTCTTCGGAAACAATCATTCCTCCGTATAACGACACCGCATCAGCATTTCCAGAGAAGGTATTATCGTCGGTCTTGGGGAGATTAGATGCTACAGCCATGTTTGAATCTACATAAACTTCATAGTATGCGGGTTCAAGATCAGTAGTCACGATTATTTGCCCGGATTCATAGAATTTCACAAAGCCGGGAACAGGATAATATGGCAAATAGCCCGGTAACGCAATGCCTTGATAATTGGAATAATACTTTCCTGCACTTCCGGAATAGGAAAAGTTCAGTTCTTTCGTTCCCATAGGCGCATATACTGTAACATAATCGCCATTTTGGTCGAAATTCAACTTGTCTCCGTTTCCGTCTTTAATGGAGTTTATAACATAACCGTGGTATAAGGTAAAACGATATTCGTTCCGGTCGTTCTCTTTTAACTCAATACGAACAGTTGCCTTCGTATTGTTCCGAACAGTAAGCTCAATACAATATTTTGAAACATGAAAATCAGCCGGCAGTTCTTGCTGCTCAGGATATTTTTGGCGGTAAGTGAATTCATGTTGCAATGTCCCATAGGGTCTGTAATCTTTTCGTATAATGCTATCATTGCTGCGGCAAACGAACCGCACGCCGCAAAGGAAAGAAAGAACAATAAGAATAGAAGTCATCATATAGGTTTTTCTATTTCGTTTGGCTGTTGCGAAAACTATAGCCGCAGTCAATAACAGAATCCAGAATGCTGCAAGAACCCAACGATATGCTTCAATGGATGCCCCATATATGTCGTCTGCGACCCAACTTGTATTTGGAGCAAGAATAGAAAACCAATCGAAAAACGTCAATACCGGATATCCTAATATCGATTCGCTTGCAAATATCCCTGAGGGAACAGGACTACAAACCAGCGCAGAAACAATGATTATGCAGTATGCGACTTCACGAACAGTTTTTTGTGACAAGAGCGCCCCAACTAATATGGCAATTACTCCGGGCAAGAAGAAGTCAATAAAGATGCTGGGAATGGAATTAAGGAAGAACGCTGGGTAGTGAATTTGCAATTGTGCATATTTTCCGAGTATCCAACCAAAGATGTTGATGCTCCAGATCAACAGCAGCGAGATCAAAACCAGACTTTGAGAGCAAAGAAGTTTCGACCTTGAAGAAGGAATAATTTCTAATGCCTCTTGTAAGGCAGATGTCCGGGGCAGGTTGGTATATTCGTAACTTAAGAAGGAAAATACTATGTAGCCGACGATGCCGAGCTTCAAGCTGGCCACATGGAATTCTGCCAAATAATTGGAAGCATTGAAAAATCGCACCAGAAAGAAATTGGATAGCAGAAAAAGGACGGCACAAATCGCCAAATAGATAATGGAGCGAAAAAAGATTTTTATAGAAACGCTCATAGAGATGCGCATATAATCCCTCCCTCTAAGAAAACGGATTTTATTCAAAAGGGCAGGGGGTAAACCAAGAGATTATCCCCCGCCCTCAGGGTTCAGTGTAAATAAGTTCATCGTATGTTAGTTCATGCCCCGTTTACCCCCTGCCTTTAGGGTTCAGTGAGCATGTCAGTCCGTTACGGTCAGCGTTCCAGTTGCGCTGCATCCGCCAGACGGCAAACCGGGAACCCAAAGTTTTGCTCTGCAAAGGTAGACATAGTCGCTGTGTCCCCAAGCCCCGGTGTTTCCTGAAGCCGCAGGAGCTAAAGTGAAAGTACCATAGTTACTCCAACCGCTCCCGGAAGACAATTGCAAAGCAGCACTTACGTTATGCTGAGATGACGCACTATTGGTAGCGGAAACTTTTGCGTGATGGCACGAGAGGCTGCCGGAAGTAGCCTCATTCTGCGTAGTTTTCAAAGTCACACTCTCACTACCACTATAGGCCATCGCTGTAACAGATAGGCAGAAAACCAAAACCAGCACAACGGGAATTGCACGTAGAATTGTACGTAGAATCTTTTTCATCATTTTCACCTCCTCTATCCTTTGTGGTTTGCTTCTATTCTGAACACATAATAGAAAAGCGCACAAGCCGAAAAGAAGCTGTCCGACTCATGCGCACAAGATTACACCCCTGATACGACCTCTCCAGAATTGGGAGCCGCACCAATAGCGCCAATATGCAAAGCCGAAGCCTGTGTCGCAGGGTCGATACATGGTGTTACCTCCAATCGTTGTAGATAGACGCTTTCACATCTTCATGAATAGTATACCATATCCTAAAGGCAGTCTCAACGTCTTGATCGCTCACTTTGGGACATTTTCTTGTAAATGTGGCATAAGAACCGAGATAAATTCTCTCTTTATAAGAGGGGGAACAAACGAAGGAAATCAAATAGCCACAGCCGCAGAGAGTTTCTGCGGTTTTTTTACGCCCATTTTCAAAATAAGTTGTTCGCGTATTTGGAAAAACACGCTTGCCCGGCGTTGTAGGCAGCAGAGGGAAAATTGCAAAGTTGCTGTGGAGAGAGTACGTGGAAGTCTCAGAGCAAACCAACAGAGGGAACGGATGCCGTCCTCCCTACGGAACGTTTTCCTTATTTAGTATTGCTCAGCACAGATAACGTTGTTAATGCTTAAACGAGAATAATATTACTGTTCTTAACAAATAGTTCCACTTGCCATTAGTCGTGGCTAAATATATTCCGCTGATCGCTCAACACTCTGACATTAAACGAGTCCTTCTCTATGCTCAAGATTCCGAGAGACTCCTGCAGTTTTACTATCAGGCTACTTATCTGCAAAATACCTCTCCACATATAAAACGTTTTCAATCGGCACAGAGGTTACTATTTATTCTTCCGGCTCTAACAACAACTCATAGCCATACCCAAAGCTCCCGGTACTGCCTGCCGGGAGCTTTTGCTCATCAGCAACCATTTAATTGCTATAATTAGCCCATTATTGTTTGGAGGTTATTGCGATGAACATACGATACGGATATGCACGAGTCTCATCCAGGGAACAAAATACCAACCGGCAGCTCGTTGCGCTGAAAAATGCGGGAGTTGAGGGAAGCAACGTTTTTATCGACAAACAGAGCGGGAAGGATTTTGACCGTCCTCAATACCGAAAACTGTTGCGAAAACTGAAACCGGGTGACGAGCTTTTTGTAATGTCCATAGACCGGCTCGGACGCAACTATGAAGAAATCCTGAACCAGTGGAATCTGCTAACCGAGAACAAACGAGTGAACATTATTGTGATAGATATGCCACTTTTGGATACAAGACAACGCATTGACGGGTTGACCGGACTATTCCTGTCTAACATCGTGTTACAGATACTCTCATATGTCGCTCAGGTCGAACGCGAAAACATCCGCAAGCGACAGGCGGAGGGTATTGCCGTAGCAAAGGCGAACGGAGTGCAGTTCGGAAGAAAAAGCATAGAGAAGCCCAAGGATTTCATGGAACAGGTGACAGAGATGCAAAAACAGGGGCTGTCCCGCATCAATATAGCCAAACGGTTCGGCGTAAGCCGCTCATTGTTCTATAAGTGGCTGAGGGAATGAAAGTGTCGCTGCCAGTCATGAATAATATATTAATATATTTGCGATTTTGTGCATAAAAGTACAGGTTTATGCATTGACTTTGCCCTCTGTATTATGTATACTACTGTTGAGAAATGGTAACGGTTTTCTTCGAAATCGCCTGAAATTCACTGTTTTTCTTAACAAGACGCTGTGCAGAAAGCCATGTACATCAACCTGTACTTTGGCGGACAGTTAAAAATAGTGCATAAATATACATTATCGCCGGAGGCGTATGCGCATGAAAAAAGACAGCGGACTTAAGCGGCTGAGCCGCACAGATCTGGTGGATATAATACACCGCTTGCAGCACAACGAGGTTCAGCTAAAGGAAGTAAATGTGGAGCTACATTAACGAAAGGATACAAGAACGACTATTTCGGTGAAAAGGGGTACTTTTTTTCAGATTGTACGTTGGACTGTGCCTTCTGTTCGAGCAGGGTGAAGTACCATTATACCTCGGGTTTGGGAATTATCATTTTTGTGCGCAACAACTGCTACAAAGAGCTTCAAGGACAGAACCCGTAATATTACATTCAAAGAGAGGGAAAACATGGCTTTTTTTGACAAGTTAAGCAAGACAGTCACGGAAGTCAGCCAAAAAACCATAGCTAAAGCTAAGGAACTGGCTGATACTTCAAGACTAAACTCAATGATTTCCGAAGAGGAAAAGGTTATCGCCAATCAGTATTTTCAGATTGGCAAACTGTACGTCTCCGTCCACAAAGACGATTTTGAGGATGATTTTGCTGGAATGATAGGTGCTATCGCTGAAGCAGAAGCAAAAATTAAAGACTTCAAGATGCAAATCCAGGACATTAAGGGAGTACAACGCTGTGAAAAGTGTGGTGCGGAAGTCCCCAATGGAGCGGCATTTTGCAGTTCTTGTGGAGCTACCATGCCGAGAATCCGAGTTCCGGTTTCCAATGATTGCATAAAATGTGAAAACTGTGGTGCAGAAGTGAAAAAAGGTATGCGCTTCTGTACTTCCTGCGGAAAACCGACAGATGCGGCTAAAGCCGCTTTTGCTGTGCCCGTAACTGAGCCGACGATAATTGTTGAACATAATGAAGTATGTCCTAACTGCGGTGCAAAGGTCGAAGATGGTTTGGCGTTCTGTGCCGAGTGTGGAATAAAGCTGCAATAAGGGAGGAAAACGATATGCAGAAAACAAGACTTGGTATTTCGGTTGGATTGCTCGGAGCAGCAATCTATTTCATGGGGTTATTCAGTGGTTATTTGTTAGCGGTTCTTCTTGCCGGATATGTTTTACTGTTTGAGGAAAACAGTTGGCTGCGAAAGAATGCAGTGAAAGCAATGTCCGTAATGGCAGTTTTTTCGCTGCTGATTACTGTGCTGAACCTCGTTCCCAACGCTATCGGCTTTATTAATGATGTTGTTTCAATTTTTGGTGGTAGTTTCTATGTGGCATTCCTGTCCAATTTGATTTCTGCTGCCGTTGCGGCACTCAACATTATCGAGAAGCTGTTGATAATTGGGTTGGGTGTGAAAGCCTTGACGCAAGGAACAATTGCTGTTCCTGTTGTTGATAATCTGATTAACAAATATATGGGATAAGATGCCAAAGGTTCAGTGGATGACGGTACTGCATCCACTGCTCTTTCTTCATTATAGCGAAGGGAGAGAAGAAAATGTGGCTAAGTTTTGCGGAAAATGCGGCTCGAAGTTAGATGAATCCATCGGGCTCTGTCTTAACTGCGATGCCGATAAACTGAATAAACAAACCGAAACGCCGGAAGCGGTTGAGAAACCAAGACCGAAGCAGGACACGGCTTTAGGAGCTACGGCTAATGCCGATAACTCTATAAATAATCAAAGAAGGAGGGTTTCATTATGAAACACACGTCCAAACTGTTGACAGCTCTGCTGTTGACAATGGCATTTCTTGTTTCCGCATTGCCTGTCCATGGCATACATGCCGAGCCGGAAACTGCCACCGTTCAAAAGAAGGCTGAGCTGGTGTTCGTTATTGATTCTACCGGTTCAATGAGCGGCGCCATCAAAAACGTCAAGACAAGGATAACATCCTTTGTCAACTCATTGGAGACGCAAGGAGTAAACTTGCGAATAGGCATCGTTGAATACCGTGACATAGAGGAGGATGGAATGGATTCAACAATTATCCATGAGCTGAATCATTCTCCATGGATGAACAGCACTTCCGAAATGGTTGAGGTGCTCAACGGCATCTCTGCCGGTGGCGGCGGTGATGATCCGGAAACGGTCATTGATGGGTTGGGCTACCTCGTCGATGGCGAAACGATTCCGTGGAGCAGCGATTCATATAAGTTTGCAGTCGTTTTGACAGATGCAGGTTATAAGATTGCAAACAGGCATGGATTTAACAGCTTGCAGGAAGTCGCAGATGCGCTTTTGACAGCCGGTATCACCACCTCTGTCGTTACAGAAGAGAGCGAGTTTTCAACCTATGATGCGTTACCCGACACAACAGGCGGCATCAAAGCGGATATCTCCTCCGATTTCAGCACTGTCCTTGCGGATTTAGCAAACCAAATCCTCGGACTCACAGGAAAGTCAAAGAAGGCGATATACGTTTTACCCGGATACTTGGGTTCCGAACTGTACGATGGTCCCGACGGAGCAACCGGAGGAAAACGCCTGTGGTTTCCTGAAAATCCATTTGATTTAGATACTATAGTTGGACAGGAAAATTTAAGGAAATTCTACCAAGATGAGTACGGGAATGGGACTCAACTACATGTTGACTATGAACGTGACGAATACGGTACTAACGTAGCTCCTTTATATACTTCTTATGAGACCTTAGTAAAGAATCTCAAAAAAGAATTTGGCGGTGAACACGGCGAGTATGATGTGAGGTTCTTTCCATACAACTGGCTGGAAGATCTGAATGACAGCGTCGTAAAACTGGAAAAAGACATCTGGAAAAATGGTTACAGCAGTGTCATATTTGTAACCCACAGCACAGGCGGTTTGCTGGCGTCTGCGTTCATAGCGAAGAGCAAAATCAATAAGCGGTTGATTTCCAAAGCCATATTGATAGCAGCCCCCCTTTTCGGGACATACGCATCCTTGCTCCCAATAGAGAGAGGGGATGCCAGGAAGACTTTAAACGTCCTCGGCATGGAATTTTGGATTGATGCTATTACGGCAAATTGGTGGGTACGCGGATGGGCAAAAAACTCACCAACTACATACCAGCTATTGCCGAGCGACGAATATCTCCGCCAAGTCCCCTTGCTTGACAGTTCCAGCACCAATTGGTGGACAGCGTGGTGGAATTCGGAATCTGTTGACTCTGTCGATGGATATTATAACGTTCTCAATCGCAGCCCACGGATAAACCCAAAGTTGACAATTGGAATTGAAAATGAAACTGAAAACAAACCCAATCGTAGTCACAAATACTTCCGCGAAGAGGCGTTGCATGGAGATGTTGTAACCCAGTGGTCGCTTGCAGCCCTGATGGAGGTTGACACATTGCTGATCTGTACAACATCAGGGCATTCAACAACTAAGACAGCCAGGTATAGAAGCGACCGTAACGGTGGGAAAAAACTGGCCGATATCGTATATGACAGAAATGGAGACGGAACTGTTCAGGGGATGAGCGCGACAGGGTCGATTGATGGGTTCGTGAAACTAAGAACCTGTTTCTTTTCGGCGGATCATGGTGAAATAGCTAAAGATCCCAAGGTGCTTGATCAGATATGCACTGAAATCAAGGGAATGCGTAATCACAGTGAGAAGCATTATACAGCGGACACTGTCGGCATTAGCCAATTGGTCAAAATCCGTTATGAGGCGGATGCGCTGGTTACTGCCACCATCTACGATGCAGAGAGCAATATCGTAGCGCAGGCATCTTCGGAAGGCATAAGCGGTTTTGATGAGAACGATTTTATCTTTGATTCATTCGCAGATGTGGAGGAAGACGGAGAAAGGACGGAAGCCTCGATCTATATGCCGAACAGCGGATACAAAATTGTGTTCACGCATGGAGATTCCGCAGGTGTAAGCGTGAATTTCAACGCTTCTGTTTCTACTCTGGTTGATGATGGATGGAAAGACTTCAGCGTGATGACTTCCGTTGCAAGTACACATGACTCAGGGCTGATTACATCTTTTGACGGAACTGCCCAGGTAATCGACAACGATACGATCACCGAGATCGTAGGCGGAACGGCCGAGGACTGGTTTACGGAATGGGAAATTCCTTCCTCGATCAAGGTCAACAAGGGCGATGTGCTGCCAATAGAGATTTCCGGAAGCGAGGCAGAAGCTGTTTCTGATAAATTGGTTTGGCATTCAGCAGATGAATCGATAGCGCATGTTTCCGAAAGCGGCGTACTTACGGCGGTAGGATACGGCAAAACAACTATATCTGCAACCGACGGCAACAAGGCTGTAACAGCCAAAGTTACAGTTATGCAAAATGCAACGGCAGTGAGTTTTTCCGATGTGGAAATGGTTATTGGCGAAAGAACGCTTATCAGGCCGTCCTTTGAGCCTGTATCAGCAACCGAAACCGATCTGACCTACTCAATGGATAAAGAAGGCATCATTGAGATAAATGAATTCGGCGTTATGCACGCACTTGCCGAAGGAAGCGTTATCGTAACCGGAACCACTGCATACGGCGTGTCGGGACAGTTCACTGTCACCGTTAAGGATGATACGAACTACGGCGTTGAAGCCATTGCCCTTCCTGCAACGGCTAAAGTCGGATTGAACAATAAAATCACCTTGGATGTAGCGTTTAATCCCGTGAATGCAACGAACAAAAACATCAAATGGTATGTTGAAGACGACAGCATTATCCGCCTCACTCCGGGCGATGCTCAGGCGGAAATTGTCGGCACAAAACTTGGCACAACGAAAGTGACGGCAGTTTCAGAAGACGGAGGTCATGTAGCCGAATGCATTGTCACGGTTACAGAGAAGGAAGTGGGTCCGCCTGAAACAGGTGCGGTCAGCATGGTACTGACAGGTGCCATGCTCGTTGTAGCAGGAATTGCTGTAAATATGGGAAAACGCAGAAAAAAGCATTGACGATTTTATTGCTCATTGGCTTCGAGCCAAATTCGAGGTTCCTTCGGATGATTAAGTTCAATTGATGTGAGCGGGTATCATTCTACCGAACCTCGAATCCTGCGTACATGGTTGACTATGGAATATCAATTGTAACCTATTCCATTCAATAAAGAGAAAAAGGAGATTTTATTATGAAACGCAACTACAAAAAATCCATTGCAGCACTGCTGCTGGTTGTCCTGACCCTTGTCAGCGTACTGCTCACCGGCTGTAAATCGGCGAGCAGCACAAGGGTACACGATTCTACTGCCAAAAAAATTATGGCGGCAATCGACGACTATGATTTTAAGACCGCTTCAAGACTCTTCTTCAGCAGTGAAGCTACGAGTGAAACATTGAAAGATCTCAATAGTGCCTTGCCCACAAAGCTCGATGCCTTTCTGGATGCATACAAGAAAGGCAGCTTGGAAAAGGGCGTTTTGCTTGCCTTCTGCGAGATGATAGGAGAATGGCAAAATAACGGGATTTACACAATGGAGGACGTTCTTGATGAAACGATTATCACAGTTGAAAAACTGGAAGCCTCTAAAAAGGGCTATAAGAATGGCTTGACCGCCTACAATGCCGGGAAATGGCTTGAGGCAATCGGATTATTCTCGTACGTTTTGCCTGAGGATGAAAACTACGAAGATGCTTCCGCAAAACTTCAGGAATGCATGGAAAAGGTCAATGCAGAAATTGAAGAGAAGCTGGCGGCCAACAAGTACGAAGATGCCATAAAGCTGATAGCCAACGTATTGCGCTATTTCCCGGACGATGACACATATACTGCTATGCAGGAGGATGCCGAAAGGTCATGGGCTGAGTATACTGTTGCGCAGGAAAGGGATGCCGCCATTGAGGAAGCTAAGAGCGAATACAATAATGGCAATTACGCAGAAGCATTCGGCATGTTGGAAGATTATAAAGAGGTGTGCCCTTCCCGGTTTCGTGGACAGTAAAAATGAAGAAAAAACAGAAAGAAAC
>ERZ791611.297-NODE-297-length-54110-cov-14.553658_pt1 | contig 54110 bp, 56 predicted proteins | sample MGYA00510275_ERZ791611 | MGnify/ENA primary metagenome ERZ791611 (study PRJEB30046, sample SAMN00791912) | human gut metagenome | study: EMG produced TPA metagenomics assembly of the A metagenome-wide association study of gut microbiota in type 2...
AGCAATGGACTGAAAATCCATGTGTCGACAGTTCGATTCTGTCCTGAGGCACCATATTGATACACACATGCGGTTGTGGTGGAAAGGCAGACACGCCATCTTGAGGGGGTGGTGAGCTTACGCTCGTATGGGTTCAAGTCCCATCAACCGCACCATACAAAAATAAGGAACGGTAACAAATTGCAATACGTTGTGATTTGTTACCGTTCTTTTGTTTATGCGCCTTTTTTTGCCCTCTATTACTATTAAGGGAGTAGGAAGCCTTGATGTTTACTGGTGTTTGTTGAACTTGTTCCATTTTGGAACAAGTTGTATTTTTTATGTGTTTGATAATAACTTCTTGAAATCTCTGAGAAAAATGTAATCTGTAGCAGTATGTGCAAATTTTGCACATACTGAAGGTCAATTCTTGACTTGGCATTTGGTGTCGTGTCATGATATAAGTACTAAATTAGGATTTTAATATATTAATGAGTACTATAGGGAGGTAGGCTATGAATAAGATTAAAGAAGCTAGACAACAGGCCGGTTTAACACAAAAAGCTATGCATGAAATGTTTGGCATTCCCAAAAGAACGATAGAAGATTGGGATTCCGGTAAACGTTATCCGCCGGAATGGGTAGAACGTTTAGTGCTTGAAAAATTGGAAAGCTTGATAAAGGAAAAAGAAGCTAAAGCTACAGAGAGTTGAAATACATCCCATACGCTTTTTTAAACGCTATATTCGCCATATAGTGTTCATTAGAATTCGGCAGAACCCCTATTGGAGGTTCACTGTATTCATAGTTATGCTGTATCCAGCCTCTTGTAAGCTTAGAGCGCTTCAGTACCATCAATGTTTTATAGGTTATCGTTTTGGTAGTAAGGTCATAACAGAAGCGTACTTTGGTAATTGTATCGGTGCTGATATTGGCGTTTCTAGAGATATATTCGGCATCGATGATATAGCTTGGTGGATTGTATAGTACAACATTAACTGTATCGGTATCTAAATATAGGTAGCTAAAGCCGGATGTCGAAATGGGTACGAAATTGTGGGCCAATGCACAGTTCGTAATTGATAAGACTGTGGTGACGAGTACAGCAAATATTATTTTTTTCAGCATAGTTAACACATCTCGTTTCTGTTTACATAACGTATGAGACTCAAATAAACCACAAATAAACCCCGATAAACTGTGAATGATAAAATCTGAAAAAAGCAGATATATTAAGGAGTTTTTGCGGCTTTACAATTTTTAAACTCCGATAAACCCCCGATAAACACAAATAAAGCCCCGATAAACTCTAAACTTTATAATTCTGCAATAAAGTAGTATTATATACATTGTACGACAATACGTGCAAAAATAAAGGCGCACCTCTTATTTCACAGAGGGCGTATTTTTGTGTGGAGGAAGCATGAGTGCGAATTTATATATCGGCTTAGTTCACTATCCGATTTACAATAAGCAGTATGACGTAGTTACGACGGCCATTACGAACTATGACGTGCATGATATTGCGCGGGCGGCCATTACCTACGATGTGTCCAAGTATTTTATCATTCATCCGGTGCCGGCGCAGCGGGCGATGGTGGAAAAGATTATGGCGCATTGGAAGACGGGCTTTGGCAGTACGTACAATCCGGATCGCAAGGAAGCCTTTGCAGAGGTGGCATTGGTGAATTCGGTGCGGGAAGCTATCGACAGTGTAACAGCGGCAGAGGGCGAACGGCCATTGGTAGTGACTACCGATGCTAGAACGTACGAAAATACAGTAACTTACGCACAAATGAGGGAAAACCTTGAAAAAGGTACACGGCCTGTGTTAGTATTATTTGGTACCGGCTATGGTATGACTAAAGAGACCATGCGGGAATTTGATTATATTTTGGAACCGGTTTACGGTCACGGGCCATACAATCACTTGTCGGTGCGCAGTGCGGTGTCGATTATCTTGGACCGCTTGCGTGGCGAAGAATGGTGGCTGAAACGGTAGCCGGAAATACGGTTAACTATAAGTCTGACAGGAGGGCGACAGGATGTCCGGACATTCAAAATGGGCAAACATTAAGCACAAAAAAGGTAAAACAGATGCGTTAAAAGCAAAAGTAACGACCAAGATCAGTCGTGAAATCACCGTGGCAGCACGGATGGGCGGCGGCGACCCGGTTGGTAACATGCGTTTGAAATTAGCGCTTCAGAAAGCACGTGAAAACAACATTCCGAAAGACAATATTCAGCGTGCCATCGCTAAAGGCGTAGGCGCTACGGATATGGATAATTACGAAGAAATTACCTATGAAGGCTATGGCCCTGGCGGTGTTGCATTAACGGTTGAATGCTTGACGGACAATCGCAATCGTACCGCAGCTGACGTACGTCATGCGTTCACGAAGAGCGGCGGTAACATGGGGGAAACCGGTTGCGTAGCTTGGATGTTCAAACGCAAAGGCGTATTCGTAATCGATGCCGAAGGTCATGACGAAGAAGAATTGACCATGTTAGCATTGGAAGCCGGCGCTGAAGACTTAAAAGAAGAAGACGGCTCCTTTGTTATTTACACGGATCCCGATGATTTCGATACGGTAGAACAGGCTTTGGCTGACCAGAACATCGAAACGGAAGTAAGCAAGATTACGATGGTACCTGATAACAGCATTGCATTGGAAGGCGAAAACGCTGAAAAAATGCAGCGCATGTTAGACGCTTTGGACGACTTAGACGACGTTCAGGACGTGTATCATAATGCTATCTTACCGGATGAAGACGAAGATTAGTAATAATTATAATAAGGTGCTAGTTAATATTTTGTAAAACGTTTGTTATAAAACTTATTGACACAAAATAGTTTTACTGGTAAGCTTAGTCCATACTAAATGTGGCAACGACGCCTGATGGAGAGATTCTCTCTGTCAGGCGTTTTTTGATGTTGAAGCCGCTACAACAATAGTATAGGTAGGACAATGGCGTCGATGGTGTATGAGGGATACAACTGTCGGTGCCGTTTTTTATTGTCCAAGTTTGAGAGGATTTAGAGGAGGCAGTATGATGAATGCAAATCACGACCTTACAGTCAGTAAGGAAATGACGGAAGCCCAAGCTACAGGCAAGGGCGAGAACCTTGAACGTGTGTTGAAGCCAATCCACTTGTGGGCATTGGCCGTAGGTCTTGTAATTTCAGGTAACTATTTCGGCTGGAGCTATGGCTTCGCAGCCGGTGGCGTAATGGGCTTGGCATTGGCTATGATCCCGGTTACGATTTTCTATGTTACGTTTATCTTATCCTATAGCGAATTAGCTACGGCTATTCCGCACGCAGGCGGTCCGTCTGCTTACGCCCGTCGCGCCATGGGCAAATTTGGCGGCTTTTTAAATGGTATTAGCTGCTTAATCGAATTCGTATTTGCACCGCCGGCCATTGCGTTGGCTGTTGGCGGTTATGTACACGCGTTGTTGCCGTTCATCGACCCGATGGTGGCAACGGTAGTTGCGTTCTTCTTCTTCGTGTTCCTTAACTACTTAGGCATGAAGACGTCGGCTACCTTCGAATTAACCGTTACGGTTATTGCCTTGGTTGGTCTCGTATTGTACTGGGTATTGGCTGCACCGCACTTCGATGCGTCTCGCGTTTTGACAACGCCGTTGTTGCCGCAGGGCTTTAGCGGTGTTATGGCTGCTGTGCCGTTCGCTATTTGGTTCTACTTAGCCATTGAAGGCGGCGCTATGAGTGCTGAAGAAATGGTTAACCCGCAGAAAGATATTTCCAAAGGCTTCTTAAGTGGCATGGCCACTTTACTCGTTATGGCTGTATTGACCTTGTTCTTAACGGCCGGCATTGCTGACACGAAGGAAATCTCCTCCGTTGACTTCCCGTTGCCGTTGGCTTTGAGCGCTGTCTATGGCAATGGCTCCTTGCCGGTACTCCTCATGAGCGGCATTGGCTTGTTCGGCTTAGTTGCTTCCTTGCACGGCATCATCGTAGGCTACTCACGTCAGACCTACGCTATGGCTCGTTCCGGTTATTTGCCGAAATTCTTGGCTAAATTGGACCCGAAACGCCGCACGCCGGTATGGGCCCTTATTTTACCGGGCATCGTATGCTTGGTAACCGCCTTGACTGGTTTGACTGACTTGGTTATCACCATCGCTTGCTACGGCTCCGTTATTATGTACATTACGAGCCTCGTTGCGTTCTTCTTGCTCCGTCAGAAAGAACCGAACTTACACCGTCCGTTCCGTGTTAAATCCATGGTTATCCCGGTAGTAAGCTTCATCATGGCTATCTTCTGCTTAGGCAGCTTGGTATTGGCGTCTGCTGAAGTACTGCCGTACGTTGTAGGCATCTACGCTGTGGCTTTGATTTATTACTTCGTATATGGCAACAAACACATCCGCCCCTTCGAAGAAGAATTCGGCGTTATGGATGAATTGGATGAGGTGAAATAAGCATGACCGAAGAGATACTCAGCGTTGGTATCGACATTGGTACCACCACGAGTCAGGTCATCTTTAGTAAGCTTACCTTAGAAAATAGCTCATTTACGGCGGTACCGGAAGTGTCGATTAAAGACAAAGAGATTATCTATCGCAGCGACGTTCATTTTACGCCGCTGACGATGGACGATACCATCGATATTCCGGCCATTGAAGCCTTAATTGACGCAGAATATGCTAAAGCAGGTGTGCGCCGGGAGGATATAGGTACCGGCGCCATCATTATTACCGGCGAAAGCTCGCGCAAGGAAAACGCGCGGCGCGCCGTTATGGGCCTGTCTCGTCATGCCGGCGACTTTGTAGTAGCCTCGGCCGGGCCTGATTTGGAATCGGTGTTGGCCGGCTATGGTGCCGGTGCCGGCGATTATTCGAAACACACGGCGAAGCCGGTGATCAACTTTGATATTGGCGGCGGCACGACGAATGCGTCGGTGTTCGTGGACAATACCATTGAAGACTCCTTTGCCTTAGACATTGGCGGCCGTTTGGTGCGCGTCGATGAAATGAACCGCCTCACCTACGTATCGGAGCGGATTAAGCCTTTGATACGTGAGCTCGGCCTTAACATTGCCGTTGGACAAGACGCCGATGTAGTAGCGCTTTGTGAGCTTACTGACGCGTTTGCTCAGGTGCTCTTAAAAATCTGCGACCAAGCACCGTTAAGTGACGCCGAAGCGCAGCTTTATATTAACCACAAGGACAAAGGCCAAGTGATAGACGCCGTCATGTTTTCCGGTGGTGTCGCCGAATGCATTTATGACGAAGGGGACGCACCGCTTACGCTAGACGACTTGCAACGCTACGGCGATATCGGTCCTTTTGTGGGTCGGTCGGTGGCGAAGGTGTTCAGTAATGCGCCGCATATTCAGCTCTTGGTGCCTAACGAAAAAATACGCGCCACCGTTATTGGTGCCGGCAGTTATTCGGTGCGCCTTAGCGGTACGACGGTGCTAGCCAATGATGACCTGGCGCCACTTAAGAACATCCCTGTTATCGCCATTAATCACGTAGACGATACACAGCGTCTTAAGGCGGAGCTTTCGTTAAAGCAGCGCATGTATGAACCGGGCCAGCAATTGGCGGTAGCCCTTTCCTGCGAAACGGTGAACGATTACGTATCCATGAAAAAGGTAGCCAAGGCCTTAGCCGAAGGCGGCAAGGACTTAGGCCCTGTTTTACTCGTTATCGTCCGCGAGGATTATGCGAAGGCGCTAGGCTTATTGCTACAAAAATACAGTAACGGTCAACCGGTTATTTGTTTAGACCGCATTAATGTGGCCCAAGGTGATTATGTGGATATTGGTAAATCCGTAGCAGGCATCGTGCCTGTAGTGGTGAAAACCCTAATATTCCAAAGCTAATGGCACTGGCTTGGGTGTTTATTTCACAAGCTAGGAATAAGTATAGAAGAACAAGGAGATTGGAAGGTCTATGAAACTGAAAACTACGTTATTTGGTCAAACCTACAGCTTCCGCGATGTGAAGGATGTGTTGGCCAAAGCCAATGAAGAAAAATCCGGCGATATGTTAGCCGGTATAGCCGCCCAATCGACGGTAGAACGAGTAGCCGCGAAAGCGGTGCTGGCGGATATGACGCTAGAAGATTTGCGCAAGAACCCGGTTGTGCCTTATGAAGAAGACGATGTTACGCGCGCCGACCAGGACGCGGTGAACGAAGCGGTGTACGACCAGATTAAGTCATTGACGGTTGGCGAGTTCCGCGAATTTTTGCTGAGCGCCAACGATTTTGACATAGCCGCTATTCGCAGTGGTTTGACGTCGGAAATGGTAGCCGCTGTGGCTAAGCTGATGACAAATATGGACTTAGTGTACGCGGCGAAGAAACTGCATGTAGAAGCAACGTGCAACACCACCATTGGTCGCCCCGGCACATTGTCGACGCGCTTGCAGCCGAACCATGCCACAGACGATCCGGAAGGCATCATGGCATCCGTTATGGAAGGCATTAGCTACGGCATTGGTGATGCGGTTATCGGGTTAAATCCGGTTGTCGATACCATTGGCAGCGTGTCTGATATCTTAAAAGAATTCAAAACGTTTATGAATAAATGGCAGATTCCGACGCAAAACTGCGTGCTGGCTCATGTTACGACACAGATGAAGGTGTTGGAACAGAATTTGGCACCTATGGATTTGATGTTCCAAAGCTTGGCCGGTTCTGAAGTTGCCAGTCGCGCCTTCGGTATTAACGTAGCACTGATGGACGAAGCGTACGCGCTTATGAAGGAACGGAAAAGCTCAACGGGTCCGAATTTCATGTACTTTGAAACGGGCCAAGGGTCGGAACTTAGTGCCGACGGCAATCACGGCGCGGACCAGCTCGTCATGGAAGCGCGTTGCTACGCCTTTGCGAAACGCTACCATCCATTCCTGGTTAATACCGTTGTGGGCTTCATTGGACCGGAATACTTGTATGACGGCCGCCAAATGATTCGCGCCGGCCTTGAAGATCATTTCATGGGTAAGCTGACCGGCATTCCTATGGGCTGCGATGTATGCTACACCAATCACATGCGCGCCGACCAGAACGATTTGGAAAACCTGGCTATGATGCTCACCATGGCGGACTGCAATTATTTCATGGGTATTCCTTGTGGTGACGATGTGATGCTTATGTATCAATCCAGCAGTTATCAGGATGGCAACGCGTTGCGCCGCATTTCGGGCAAACGAGCTATCGCCGAATTCGACCAGCGCATGCAGGAATTGGGTATCTTTGATGAAAATGGTCATTTAACGGCTATGGCCGGCGACCCGTCGCTCTTCGCCGATGACGCTACTAAGGGAGGTCTTGCTATATGATGAACGAAGAATTTGTGCCAGACGTTTCCTTGCCGTCGGTGAAAGATAAGGTGCTCATTGCGCACCCGCATATTCCGGAGTTAGTACGTCGTCTGAAATCAAAAACCAACGCCCGCCTTGGCATTGGCCATGCCGGTGACCGTTTGAAGACGGAAACGATGCTAAAGTTTAGAGCGGATCACGCCATTGCGCAGGATGCAGTGTGGACCGAAATCGATGAAAGTGTGGTTGATGAATTAGGCTTTTACAAGGTGCAAACCTTGGTCCGCGATAAGGAAGAATATGTGCGTCGCCCTGATTTGGGCCGTAGCTTTGGGCCGGAAGTAATTGAAGCCATTAAGCGGGACTGCGTGAACGCACCGGATGTGCAGCTCGTCGTAGCCGATGGCTTAAGCGGTTTTGCCATTAATGCTAATCTTCGTGATATGTACGCCATCATGATGGATGGTTTTGAAGAAAAAGGCTACAAGGTAGGTACACCAATCTTTGTACGCTATAGCCGCGTCGCTACCATGGATAAGATTAGCGATGCACTGGGCGCGAAGGTAACCATACAGCTCATCGGCGAACGTCCGGGCCTTGCCACCGGCGAAAGCATGAGCGTGTACATGGCCTATGAGTCCAGTGCTACGAAGCCGGAATCACAGCGTACGGTTATTTCGAATATTTACAAGAACGGCATTCCGCCGCTAGAAGCGGGCGCGCAGGTTGTGCATTTAACCGAGCTTATGATGAAAGTTAAGAAGAGCGGCATCGATTTGAAGCTGTAAGCAATATCGGTAGTGAGTGGTGAAAAGCCACTTGCTACCGATGTTTTTCGATATAATGTATTTTTAAATTCAACATTTGTTTACCTAAAATGGAAAAAAGTCCTTGCCTTTTGGTTGGAGATGCTTTATAATGCGATGTGTAACAAGTTCGTAAGCAAAGACGATGATGAAGAAGGAATAGTGGTACATGTTCAGAGAGGCAGCGGTTGGTGCGAGGTGCCGATGTTACATTATTCTTCCGCTTCGGAGATAAAGGTGATGAATCTTTCGGGTATGCCCGTTATAGCAGACTAAAGATGGCCGTAAGGCAATTTGGGTGGTATCGCGGGTGCTCTCGTCCCTTAGTGGATGGAGAGTCTTTTTTTATATACGCATTACAATTCAAGTAGTTGAAGCTACTGAAATGAAAAGCGTATTTGCCGCGAACGGAGAACCTCATACCTTATGTGCTAAATTGGGTGGCACCGCGAGAACAGAGAAGCTCGTCCCAAGGGACGACTTCTCTTTTTGTGTATTTAGCGTAGCTTGGAGGCAAAGAGCAGTATGGAGCGAGTATATAATTTTAATGCAGGGCCGTCGCCGATGCCCTTAGAAGTGTTAGAAGCATTGAAAGGCGATTTGACGAATTTCAGAAACACCGGCATGGGGATTACGGAAATTTCGCATCGATCCAAGGAATTTCAGGATATGCTGGATGAAACGAAAGCCCTCGTCAAGAAGCTAATGAAGCTTGGCGATGACTATAAGGTGGTGTTCATCCAAGGGGGCGGCAACATGCAGTTCCTCATGACGAGTATGAATTTCTTAAAGAACAAAGGTGCTTACTTAGACACCGGCGTATGGACCACGAAGGCCCGCAAGGCCGCTGCCTTCTTCGGCGAAACCTATGAAGTGGCATCGTCGAAGCCGGAACGGTATAACCACATTCCGAAGGAATTTACTTTACAGCCGGATACCGATTACTTATATATTTGCGTAAACAACACCGTGTATGGCACGGAATACCATCAGATTCCTGACGTAGACGTACCGCTTATTGGCGATATGTCATCGGACATTTTGTCCCGTGAGCTGGATTATTCGAAATTCGATTTAATCTGGGCGGGCATTCAGAAAAACCTAGGCGCTGCCGGCGTAGCCTTGGTGGTCGTAAAAGATGACTTCTTGGCGAAAGCGCGCACGGATATTCCGGATTTCTTGAAGTACCAAACCTTCGTTGATTCCGATTCCACGTACAACACGCCGCCGGTATTCAGCATTTACACGTTGAACCGCATGGCCCACTGGATTGAAGACAATGGTGGCTTGAAGGGCATGGAAGAACGGAACAAGAAGAAAGCTGATTTATTGTATAACCTCATTGATGAAAGCAATGGTTTTTATAAAGGTCATGCCGTGAAGGAAGACCGTAGCCGCATGAACGTAACGTTTAACCTGGCAACGCCGGAAATGGAAGCCGACTTCGTAGCAAAAGCGAAGGCGCAGAATTTCATCGGCCTTAAAGGTCATCGCCTCGTTGGCGGCATTCGCGCTTCTATTTACAACGCCGTTACCGTTGAAACCGTAGAAAAGCTGGTTGCTTTCATGAAAGAGTACCAGGCACAGAATCAGTAAACTTATTTCACAGGGCCGAGTCAGTTGAGAGGGACTCGCCGCTACTTATCGATTAGAGAAACAGAGAGTATTTGAGGAGGACATCACATGTACAAGATTTACATCACCCAGGACGTAGCTAAAGAAGCTAAGGAATTATTGGAAAAGGATTACGAAGTCGTTATTGGCAAGAATTTGACTGAAGACGAGCTTTGTGACATGATCGCCGATTATGACGGCATTATCACCCGTAGCCAGACGATGGTAACCGCTAAGGTTATCGAAAAAGCAGACAAGCTGAAGGTTATCGGCCGCGCCGGTGTTGGTATTGACGGTATCGACATTAACGCCGCTACGCAGAAAGGGATTACCGTTGTAAATACGCCGGAATCGAACACCATCGCTGCTTGCGAACATGCATTGGCTTTGTTGCTCGGCATTACTCGTCACATTCCGCAGGCGCACCAGTCCATTATGGAAGGCCGTTGGGATCGCAAAACCTTCACCGGGATTCAGCTGTTGGACAAGACGGTGGGTATTATTGGCTGTGGTCGTGTTGGTTCGAACGTAGCAAAACGTTTGCAGGCCTTCAACATGAAGACCATCGGCTATGACCCGTACATTTCTGCGGAACGCGGCAAACAGTTAGGCGTTGAATTAGTCGACCTCGACACCTTGCTGGCTGAATCGGATTACATTACTTTACATACGCCGTTGACCGACGAAACGCGTGGCATGATTGGTGCCGAAGAAATCGCTAAGATGAAAGACGGCGTGTACATCGTAAACGCTGCTCGCGGTGCGATTATCGACGTTGACGCTTTGGCGGCAGCCCTTAAATCGGGTAAGGTAGCCGCTGCCGGCATCGACGTATGGGCCCATGAACCGTTATTACCGGAAAACAACCCGTTCCTCAACATGCCAAACGTGGCGTTGACGCCGCATATTGGTGCGTCCACCCGTGAAGCCCAGGCCGGCGTTGCTACCGACGTAGCTAATGGTGTGGCGCAGGTATTGCGCGGCGAACCGGTGGCTACTGCTGTTAATGCATCGCCGATTACGAAGGCAACCTTGCATGTAATCCAGCCGTACTTCGACTTGTGCGAACGTATTGGCCACATCGGTATCGACTTGGCCGGTGGCCGTATCAATGGCGTTACCGTTGAATACACCGGTGAATTGGCAGAAACGGAAACGGCACCGCTTACGACGGCTGTGTTAAAAGGCTTGTTGGCTCCGATTTTGCAACAGACGGTTAACTTCGTAAATGCGCGCGGCATTGCGGAAGAACGCAATATCGAAATCAAGGAAACGAAGACAAAACGCGGTCAGTACTTCACGAATACCGTTACGGTTACTATCGAAACGGACAAGGGCAACCATCGCGTTACGGGCACCTTGTTTGACCGCAAGGAAGCTAAGATTGTGGCTCTTGATAATTTCAGAGTGGACTTGGAACCGAAGGGCTGCTTCATTTTGGCACCGCATGAAAATAAACCGGGCATGATTGGCCAGGTAGCAACGGTTCTTGGCACCGCCGGTATCAACATTAATGGCATGCAGGTTGGCGCTACGACGACGCACGACGTAAACGTTATGGCCGTTGCGGTCGATAAAGATATTCCGACGGGCATTATCCCGGCGTTGATGAACATTGAAGGCATTGAAGATATTAAGGTTATTCACTGCGAACACTAAAAGGAGGATCTATGCTGCGAATTATATTACTTCGTCATGGCGAGACTAAATGGAATGTAGAAGGTCGTTTTCAGGGGCAAATCGATACAGATTTGTCGGAACGCGGGTTAGCGCAGGGCCAGAAGGCAGCGGCTGCTTTGGCTGATGTGCCTATTGATGTGGCTATTGCGAGCCCCTTGTCCCGGTCCTATTTGACCTGTAAAATGGCGGCTGACATGCACAACCTGACCGTACGTAAGGATCCGCGGTTAATTGAAATTTCCCATGGCCTGTGGGAAGGTGTTCACGCTGATGAAATAAAAGACCGTTATGGCGAAGAGCTGGCTTTGTGGCACAGCGCGCCGGAAAAGGTGCAGATGCCGGAAGGGGAAAATTTAGAAGACGTGCGCAAGCGCGCTCGTGAAGCCTTTGATGAATATACCCGTGAATATGACGGGAAGACAGTGCTTATCTGTGCTCATGATGCGGTGAATAAAGCCATCATCTGTGATTTGTTAGGCTTGTCGGTAGCTCATTTCTGGCAGATTAAACAGGACAATGCGTGCATTAACGTGTTGGAATGGGACAAAGGTGTATGGCGTGTCGTAACGCTTAACGCCACGAACCATATGGGTTATCTGTTCAGCGGTATTGAACAAAAAGGTCTGTAATGCTTTCCGTGTTTTAAGGTGTAGATTACGTGAGTGTTGTTATAGGTTGGTAAGGTGTGTTATGAAAATAGCCGACAGGGCTTGGGCCCTGTCGGCTATTTGTGTGTAGATGTAGTTTATTTCAGATGCTTAGTACAAGTCCGGCTTGCGGTCGCGGAACACGTTGATGCGTTCGCGAATGTCTTTTAAAATGTCTAAGTCGATTTCGCCGGTAGCGATGGTTTCGGTGTCGCCAAGGTGCAAAATTTCTTCGCCCCACGGATCGAGGAGCAGCGAATTGCCGGCGCATTTGATGCGGCCAATGCTACCGCATGCGTTAACGGCACAGAGGAACATCTGGTTTTCGATGGCGCGGGCCACGTTTAGAATGTGCCAATGACGAAGACGCAGGTCCGGCCACTGGGCGGGCACGAAGAAGAGGTCTACCCCTTTGAGGACGGATTTGCGGATAAGCTCCGGAAAGCGGATATCGTAGCAAATAACGCCGGAGCAGGGAATGCCGTCTAGCTCGAAGTGCTGGATGTGGTCGCCGCCGGCAAAGTATTTGTCTTCCTTGGCGGGAGTGAAGCCGTGAATCTTGTCGTATTCGGACACGATGGCGCCGGTGCGGTCTACTACGTAAGACGTGTTGTAAACGACGCCGTTTTTGCGGGTCGCCACAGAGCCGCCTACAATGTTTACGCGATGCTTAGCGGCCATGCGCTGCAATAAATTTTTCGTGCGCTCACCGTTTTCATCGGCTAGCTCCGGTAAGCGGGTGTCCGGCTTGAAACCGGTGTTCCACGTTTCCGGCAACACGAGAATATCCGATTGTTTTTCACGAGCCGTCTGGTCAATCAACATTTCAACCCGTTCGTAGTTCCGTTCCGGGTCGTTAACGGCTACATCTAATTGAAAGAGAGTAATGCGTTTTTTCATAGGAGCCTCCTTGCCGATGGGGCGATATATGCGAGTCAAAGCGAGCGCTACGACCTTGTTCGTAGCGGATTTTTACTGAAATGACGCCTGTAATACGTTTAGTATAGAGACGGAGAAAATCGCTGTCAATAGGATACAAAATCTTTACTAAAATTGTAGGTCAGGGCTGGACGGTTGTGGTATAATATAGGTTGTATATTTTTACGAAAAACTAAAAAATTGTTGTGTATATAAGAAGAGGATGGTTATGAAACGTATACGGATTGCAGCATTAGTGATTATGGGCTTAGCGCTCCTCCTTTTAAGCGGCTGTGGCGCTACCGATACTAAGCAAGCGGCGGCAACGCCGGAACAGCCGAAGGCAGCAGCGCCGGCGGCAGAGAATGTACCTACGGCGGTGCCGAAGGGCATTCCGGTGCTCATGTATCATAAAGTTGGTCCTGACAAGGACAATGATGCGGTTATTCGCGAAGACTTATTCCGCGCACAGATGAAATTCTTGCACGATAATGGCTTCCATCCGATTACGTTGGCACAGCTCAATGACTATGTGCGCAATGGCAAGCCTGTACCGGTTAAACCGGTAGTGCTTACCTTTGACGATGGCTATGCCGACACCTATAGTATCGTTTACCCGGTTATGAAGCAGTACGGCTTTGCGGCTACTGTATTCGTCAATCCCGGTGACGTAGGCACGCGCTTAACGTGGGCGCAGATTAAGGAAATGAAGGACGGTGGCATTACCATCTCCAATCATGGCTTCAATCATGTGCGTATGAGTGAATTAACCGATGCCGAACAGACGGCGAATATTGTGAAGGCGCAGGAAGCGCTGAAGCAGCAGCTCGGTATCGACAATACTTGGTTCTGCTATCCCTATGGCCGTGAAAATGCATTTTCTGAAAAAACGGCTAAGGCAAACGGCATTTTGCTAGCGGTTACCATGAATCCAGGCTGGGTGCACCAAGGCGATAATCCCTATGCGCTGCATCGCATTTGGATTGGCAATGCCGTTGATTTGAAACATTTTGAAGAACGAATTACGACGGAACATTACACGGATTTATAAACGGGACAGGAGTTGACTATGAGAAGATTCTTTAGCAAAGCATGGGTGAAGTTCATTTTAGTTATGTTTGTTTTCACCGCGGTTTCCTCGCCCTTTGTGGTTTTGTTCGGGCCGTTTGATAACATTAAGCGCACCGTTGTAGGGGCTATTATGCGGTCGCGCCATCCGCAGTACATTACTTGGCTCTTTAGCCAGGATGAAATTAACCGCATCGTCGGTACGGTTGGTACTGTTCGTAGCCAGGACTTGTTCAAATTCAAGGCTCGTACAGACAACACGTTGAAATTACGTAAAATCGATTCCACTCGTTTCGTTGGTTTCCTCTTAGAAATTCCGGACCCGCGCCGTATTCAGGTAGCGACAGCAGCGAATATTCAGGAAAAAGGTGACACGGTAAGTAACATTGCGAAGAACAATGACGCCGTAGCCGCTATTAACGCCGGTGGTTTCTATGATCCGAATGGTACCGGTACCGGTCGTTTGCCGTATGGCTTTATCATGCAGAACGGCAAATACATTATCGGTAAGGATGTAGGACCTGACGAAAACGTAGATTTTGTTGGTTTCACTAAATCCGGTAACTTAATTGCCGGCAACTACAATAAAACGGAATTGTCTGATATGGACGCTGTTGAAGGGATTACCTTTGGTCCGCCGCTTATCGTAGATGGTAAGAAGATGATCACCGATGGTGACGGTGGCTGGGGTATTGGTCCTCGTACGGCTATTGGTCAGAAGAAGGACGGTACTGTTATCTTCCTCGTAATCGATGGTCGTCAGCCTGGCTATTCGACGGGCGCTACGCTTCGTGACGTACAGGATATTCTCTACTCGGAAGGCTGCTACATTGCGGCTAACCTCGATGGTGGTTCCAGTACGACCATGTATTATAACGGCAAGGTTGTAAATAAGCCGGCCGATTTGTTAGGCGAACGCATGATACCTACTGCGTTTATTGTTAAATAGGAGGTCCCATGAAGTCATTCGGTAAAATAACTTCGGCCTTTTTGCTGGGCCTTTTATTGCAAGGCGGTATATATTACTATTTAGACCAGGTCTACTTGGCACCGACAGCCGATTTCCAGGTTACCGGCAACGATAATAAAGAAAAAGACGGTAACTTCCCGGACGTAGGCACGGGCAATAAATACTATTCTAATGGCCATCACTACATGGCCGTAGTAACGCAGAATTCTGTAAAAATTTACGCATCCGGTAAGAGTGACCCGGTAACCCTTGATTTGAAGGGCCGTGAGGTCAGCTATTTTGAATGGTTGCCTGACCGCGATTTAGCGATTATGGGCCTTTATGGCGGCTCTAGCGGTAATGTTGTCTTAGCTCGTGTAAATCCTGAAAATCCGGATAATGAAGCGGATACACCGATTAAGGACTTGCCGGACGGTAGTAAAATCGTAGATGCTGCGTTCTCTGTAGCAACGAACGTTGTGTACATGAAGGTTAAGGTATCCGAAAATGCATACCGCATTTATCGCACCGATGCTAACTATGATACGCGTCGCGTTTACATGCAGGCATCCAACATTGGCCGTATTGCTGTATTCTATGATGAAGACCGCTTCTTCTACGATAATGTTAAGACTGGCGATGTATTCATGTTCAATGGCACCGAAGGTGGTTGGCGTGTTATTAATCCGCCCGGTCGTTATCGCTTAATCGGCGTTGATAAGGATAAGAACATCTATATTGCGAAGGTAAATACGGATGACAAGGTATTATCTGTAAGCCGTGGTCAGCTTGGTGTAGGCTTTAAGACTATTGATACCTATGATACACCGAAGGATTTGCAGGATGTAACGGTGGCTTCGGTATTGAAGGATGAACAGTCCGGCAGCAATAGCTCCGGTTCGGATTCCAGCTCTGATTCGAGTAGCAAGAAAAAGTAAATAATATACACTATAGAACGCCGGTTTGCCCTTTTCTAGGGCTAAGCGGCGTTTTGGTGTACTAGTTCGAATTAGTTGAAAAAGTGATAAATACCCTCGTATCTATGGGGTAACCGTAGGTATGCATAAAGCGTATATATGATAAAAGAGGTCTACCATTGCGTAGACACTGCCTCGAAAGGGCAGGGGAAGGAGATAGTATGAGCAAGTTTAAGATTCAAAAAGGGTTAACAGATGCAGACATGATGAAAAATTTCAAGGAAGAAGAAACCTTTGAAAACACCATGCTTCGCGGTGAATCAGAAACCGCACGGCGCCTGGCTAAAGCTAAGAAACCAACCAATGATAAGGAAGCCTTTTATCGCGAATTCTTAACGGAAAAGCTAGAAACGCAGATTGGCAAGCTCCTTTTAGACATTAAAATGGAGTACTTCAAGGAAGGTGTAGGCGACTTCTTCATCGAAGTTCGCAAGGATGGGAAAAACCTGGTATTACACACCGGACCGAAGAAAATAAAATAAATTCATATATATTATGCCCAATCAAGGATGATTAATCCGTATTAAAAATATGTTGACAAAGAATGGCAATAGTAGTGTAATAGATATGTAGCGTAAAGCCCTAGGCTACCCTAGTTTTATGGGTAGTTGATGTAGGGTATATGGTGAGTTTAGATACGGTCGCTGGCCTTTGTAAAAGGTGGAAGATTTTGCAAGGATTAGCAGTGGGCGACCCTATCAATTGTGAAGGAGAAGAAGTTAATGAAAGCGAAAAAAGTAAGACTTATGGAAACCGTTCTTCGCGACGGTCATCAATCCGTCTTGGCAACCCGTATGCGCACCGAACAGATGGTTCCGGTATTGGAACAGTTGGATGAAATCGGTTATGACGCAATTGAATGCTGGGGTGGTGCAACATTTGACAGCTGCATTCGTTTCCTTGATGAAGATCCGTGGCAACGTTTGCGTACGTTGAAGAAACACCTTAAAAACACTCCGCTTCAGATGTTATTGCGCGGCCAGAACTTGTTGGGTTACAAACACTACGCAGATGATGTTGTAGAAGAATTTGTTAAGAAAGCCAAAGAAAACGGCATTGACCGCATTCGTATTTTTGACGCTTTGAACGACCCGCGCAACATGCAGAAAGCTATTGAAGCAGGTAACAAATGCGGCGTTCATGTACAGGGCACCATGGTATACACGATCAGCCCGGTACACACTAACGAAATGTTCGTAAACGTAGCTAAAGAATTGAAAGAAATGGGCATGAACTCCTTGTGCATTAAGGATATGTCTGGTTTGTTAGCTCCGTACGATGCTGCATCCTTGATTCAGGACTTGAAGAAGGCTCTCGGCGACGACATGATGATCGACCTTCACAGCCACTTCACTTGCGGCTTGGCAAGTGCAACGTACTTGAAAGCTGTTGAAGCTGGTGTAGACGTAATCGATACGGCTTTGAGCCCGTTCGGTCATGCTACTTCCCAGCCGGCTACGGAAAGTATCGTAGAAATGTTCCGCGGTACCCCGTATGACACTGGCTTAGACTTGGCTAAATTGCGTGATTTGGCTCAGTACTTCATGGATGTACGTAAACAGATTTCCGACGAATTCAACTTGACTCCGGCACACGAAGTATTGCCGAAAGTTCGTCATTACCAGATCCCTGGTGGCATGCTTTCCAACACCCAGAACCAGTTGCGTGAAATGGGCATGGAAGACAAATTCTTCGATGTAATGGACGAAATGCCGCGTGTACGTGCTGACCTTGGTTATCCTCCGTTGGTAACTCCGACCAGCCAGATCGTTGGTACTATGGCTATGATGAACGTTAACTTCATGGCTAACGGTATGGAACGTTACACCATGACTTCCAACGAAGTTAAAGACTTAGTTCGCGGTAAATACGGTAAATTACCGGCTCCGATTTCCGAAGATATTCGTAAGAAAATCATCGGCGACGAAGAACCGATTACTTGCCGTCCGGCTGACTTAATCGCACCTGAATTGGAAAAATATCGTCAGGAAATGAAGGATCATGGCTTCGAAGGTTTCAGCGAAGAAGACGTTTTGACCTACGCTATGTTCCCGGAAGTTGCTTTGCCGTTCTTCGAACGTCATGCTCAGCAGATCACCAAGAAAGTATTGACGATCAACAGCAAAGAAGACTAATTGCAAATAATTCTATTTGCTCCCCATTGAATGCAATGGTCAGTGTGAGCTGACCGTATAATAGAAGGAACCGTAACGGGGGAAGTATATTCCCAGCGTTACGGTTTCTTTTTTTGTATTTGCTTATTGTAACGGAATCGGTGTCGTTGTATGTGTGGAAAGTAATTGTACGCGTAGGACGTATATTATGGTTGACATTTATCAATTGGACGGCTATAGTTTAAATCATACTTATTTAGTGGGAATTGTTGCTGGATTGGGCAACAAGCAAGTGTTTTGGAGAAAGAAGGAGAATCATGGCAGATGCAAATCGCGATGAAGTAAAACGCGTAGTGCAAGAAACTATGCGTAAGAACCGCAATGGCGCTTCTGGTCGTCAGTTGGCCTTGTGGTTAGGGGCATTGGTAATTGGTGCTATTTTAGGGTGGTTAGGTATTAAACCGCTCAATGATTTCTTTGATTTTATTGCTACTGTGTTCACTCGGTTATTCCAGTTTATCGCTGTACCGACGATCGCCTTAGCTGTTATTACTACGTTGGCTGCCTTAGGTGGTCGTAAGGATACGGGCCGTATCTTTGCTCACGCCGTAACCTACACGTTGTTGACGACCATTTGTGCCGCCACAGTTGGTTTAGCGTTGTTCCTGTGGATTGCACCGGGCAACTTGCCGGCTGATGTAATTGGCGCAGGTCAGTCCGCTGTACCGGTTCAGAAATTAGGTTCCTTGTCTTATTATGATCATTTCTTGACCGTTATTCCGAACAACCTCTTACAGCCGTTTGTAGCTGGTAATGTGTTGTCTGTAATGCTCGTAGCCGCTGCCTTTGGCTTAGGCCTTGCATTCATGCCGAAAACGGAAAACCGCGAACAGCTGTTGAAGGTTATCCATGGCATGCAGGAATTGTTATTTACCTTGATTCGTGCGTTGCTCTTCGTGTTGCCGGTAGGTATCGTAGCCTTCGCTGCACAGCTTTCCGCACAGATTGAAGCCGGCGTTATCGTTGGTGCCTTAGGTAAATATACCGCCGTTGTATTAGGTGGTAACCTTATCCAGTTCTTCATTATCTTGCCGCTGTTGTTGTTAATCCGCGGCTTGAACCCAATTTACGTATTCCGCAAAATGGCACCGGCTTTGGCTGTAGCCCTCTTTACGAAGAGCTCTGCCGGTACCTTGCCGGTAACCTTGGCTTCTGCTGAACAGAATCTTAAAGTTAACCCGCGCGTGTCTCGTTTCGTATTGCCGATTTGCACCACCATCAACATGAATGGTTGCGCAGCGTTCATCTTGGTTACGAGCCTCTTCGTAATGCAGAACGCCGGCTATGAATTATCCATGGGTACCATGGTAATGTGGCTCTTCATCGCTGTTATTGCCGCTATTGGCAACGCTGGCGTACCGATGGGCTGCTACTTCCTGACCTTGTCCTTAATGTCCGGTATCGGCGCTCCTATCGGTTTGATGGGCGTTATCTTGCCGATTTACACCATTATCGACATGATTGAAACCGCCGAAAACGTTTGGTCCGATGCATCTGTATGCGCTATGACCAACCACGATTTGGAAGGCAAATTGGAAGAAACGGACGAAGAAATTCCCGTTGCGTTATAATCCCACTATACATTAAATGCCAGCTTAGCTGGTGAAATAAAAGGCTGTTACCTCTCAGCACGAGCTGATGTAGGTAACAGCCTTTGGTGTTACAGCGGCGTTGGTCGCCTTGATACGTTGCAGTAGCGCGTTCTTAGCGCTTCGGTAGCAGCGTACGCAACTGTCGTAGCCACGTAATATAATTGGTTTCCCGTAAGATGGCATAGGCTAAGATGCAGCGATGACCAAAGCGGTCCTTCGGATCCAGTGTGCCGGTGCCAAAGACCAAGGCCTGACGAGCCTGCAAATAGGACAGCTTATTTTCGTGACGGGATAATTCTTCGTCTAGCATTGCCGGCAACTCTGGTGCCGAAGCTTCGTTAAGCAAATACAGCTTCATAGGAAACTCATCTCGCGACGGTGCCGGTACAGGTAAAGGCTCTTTAAGCCACATGCTTAAGGCGTCACGGCCCTCATCGGTTAAGCTATAATACTTCTTCTCTAATTTTTCTCCCACTACATCGAGTCGCGATGTGATAAGGCCATCGGCCTCCATTTTGATTAACTCCGGATAAATTTGGCTGTGATTGGCATACCAGAAGTCATTAATCTCTGTTTCAAAGAGCTTTTTAATATCATAGCCGGATAGCTCCTGCTGTGATAAAAGACCTAAGATAACAAATCTTAGGTTATTTTTCTTTGCCATAGTCCCACTCCTCCTGTTGACAACATCATACTATAAGTATATCATAGTAACAGAATTATAACATGTAAATATTTACATGTTATAATTAAAGAAATGGTAATTTTAATACAAATTTTAGCAGTAAGTGGCACTTTAATTCAAGCGATTGCCGTCATAACATCGCAGACTGTAAGCGTAAAGTGCTACTAAAAATGAAGAGAAGGAGACAGCTTTATGGAATACAAAGAACTGGAAGACTTTTTAGGTACTCATTTTATCTACACCTATGACAATGGCTGGGAATACGAATGGTATGCTAAGAACGATCACACCGTAGATTACCGTATTCATGGTGGCATGGTAGCCGGCCGTTGGGTAACGGATCAGGAAGCGGTTATCGAAAAAGTATCCGATGGTGTTTATAAAGTAGCATGGACGGAACCGACGGGCACTGACGTAGCCCTTGATTTCATGCCGAACGACAAATTGATGCACGGCGTTATTTTCTTCCCAAAGTGGGTAGAAGAACATCCGGAAATCACCGTTTGCTACCAGAACGAACACATTGACTTGATGCATGAATCGCGTTTGAAATACGCTACGTATCCGAAGCTGGTGGTGTCTGAATTCGCGAAGATTACCTATATGGGCAAAGCAGGTCAGGACAATAACGACGTTATTTCCGAAGCGCCTTATGAAGGTATGACTGACGACATTCGTGCTGGCAAATACTATACGGCAGATTACAAACGCAAAAACAAGTAAGAATAGAAAAGGCTTGTCCGCACAGTTTCCCGCTATGCAGACAAGCCTTTTGCTATATATAGGTTTTTACACTTGGTTACTATTTAATGTGTTTGCTGCCACGTTCGGTCATAGGAACGCCGTCTTTGCAAAGCGGGCATTCTTCCGGTTTGAAGGTCGGAACTGTTAAGTGGAGCAATGCCTGTACCTGGTCGTTCGGAACGCCGAAGTCTGCCGTGCCGCCGCTGCGGTCTACGAGCAAGCCAACGCCAACGATGTGGCCGCCGGAAGCGTTAACAACGTCAACAACTTCACGAACGGAACCGCCGGTAGTTACGATGTCTTCAACGATGAGAACACGAGTACCCGGTTCGATGCGGAAGCCGCGGCGGAGGGTCATTTTACCTTTTTCACGTTCCGTGAAGATAGCGCGAGTGCCTAAGGATTTACCTACTTCGTGAGCTAACAAAATGCCGCCCGTCATAGGTCCGATAACTAATTCAACATTCTGGTCACGGAAGCGTTCAGCCAATTCCTGGCACAGCTTTTCCGTGTATTTCGGATGCTGCAATACATTGAATTTTTCTACATACATCGGGCTGTGAAGACCGGAGGTCAAGAGGAAATGACCTTCCAAAATAGCCTTAGTATCGATTAATAACTGTTTTACTTCCTGTTCGCTTAACATGTTAAATAGCCTCCATTTCTTCGATAATCATGCGTGCGGCTTCAGCCGGTTCGTCAGCTTGGGTGATAGGGCGACCGATGACGAGCATGGACGCGCCATCCTTTAAAGCGCTGGCCGGTGTGGCAATGCGCTTCTGGTCATTGGCCTGAGCAAAGGACGGGCGAATACCCGGCGTTACGATTAAGAAATCGTCGCCACAGGCTTCGCGGATAAGCTTAGCTTCCAGCGGGGATGCGACAACGCCATCCATGCCGGCTTCTTTTGCAAGCTTAGCGAGACGAATTACTTGATCGGCGATAGGTAACTGACCGCCAATAGCCTGCCAGTTTTCGTCGTCGAAGCTGGTTAACACGGTTACCGCCAGAAGCTTTGGACGCTTAACGCCAAGGCGTGCTGCCGTTTCGTGCGCTGCCTGTACAGCCGCTTCCATCATAACCTTGCCACCTTGGCCGTGGAGTGTAATCAAGTTAACGCCTAAGCGGGTCAACGAGCTAACCCCGTGAGCTACGGTGTTGGGAATATCGTGTAATTTCAAATCCAGAAATACGTTCTTGTTCTGTTCCTTCAGATACATTACGGTCTGTTCGCCAGCGGCGTAGAACAGCTCCATGCCTACTTTGTAGAAATTAACGGAATCCCCTAAACGCGCCACAGTCGCCTTTAAAGCGTCCATGGAAGCGACGTCTAAGGCTACAATCAGTCGTTCGTCTGCCATAGTATGCCCTCCTCTAAATATACAATCAAATAATTTTTACATAAAAGCGCCAGTAAGTCAATACGAAATTTCGTAAACGCAAGAAAGAAAAATGGGGTATAATGGTGTATAGATAATGACTATCATCCTACGTAGTGATGGTAGAATTCCATAGAACCGGACGCAGATGGCGTCAATTACACAAAGGAGTGACACTATGCTCGATTTCGTAGCTTTTGACTTTGAAACAGCCAATAAATATCCGAACAGCGCTTGTTCGCTAGCCGTAGTAACCGTTCAGAATGGTGAAATTATTAAGCGCGGCTACAGCCTCATCAAACCGCCGTTCATGCAGTTCGACCCGGAATGCATCGACATTCACGGCATCCAGCCTGCGGAAGTAAAGGACAAGCCTACCTTCGATAAGCTGTGGCTCGCCATTTACAACAATCATTTGAAGGGCAAGCTGTTAGTAGCACACAACGCGCGCTTTGATGTGGGCGTGTTGCGGGCTACCCTCGATTATTATGGTCTCGAATGGCCTGAATTAGACTTTACGTGTACCGTAAAAATTTCGCGCCGCGTATGGCCTGATTTGCAGAACCACAAGCTCAATACCTTAGGTGCTTTCTTAGGCCTTGAGTTCAAGCATCACTACGCCTTAGACGACGCTGAAATCTGCGCCAAAGTAGCCGTAGCGGCTGCGAAGGAACGGGGCGTAGACTCTATGAACGCCTTGCTGGCATCCATTAAGCTGGACAAGGAACAATTCTTAACCGATGAAAAACGAGCGGAACAAAAAGCGGCGCAAGCGGGCGAACAGACGTCGTTCTTCTAAGTAAGCGGATTTATTTCACAAGCAAGCGCAGCCTACGTTGTAGAAGGCGTGCCAGGCATATAGCAAGCAGTATGGGCTTGTAACTAGGTGTAAATAGGAGGTACTCACATGCGAGGACGGGACATTTTAGCAAAAGTGGATCATACATTATTGAAGCCGACGGCGACGGAAGCGGCCATCTTCGAACTGGCCGAAGAAGCCGTTGAATTCGGTACGGCGTCAGTGTGCGTGCCACCAACCTTTGTAAAGCCGCTGAAATTACACTACGGTCCGGCGTTGACCGTGTGCACTGTCATTGGCTTCCCCTTAGGCTACATGACCACCAACGCGAAGGTAGCCGAAGCGGCCGATGCTTTGGCCGATGGCGCTGACGAACTGGACATGGTCATCAACCGCGGCTTCGTCAAAGACGGCGATTACCGCGCCGTAACGGAAGAAATCTTCCGCATTAAACAGCTTTGTGGTGACCGCATCTTGAAGGTCATTGTCGAAGTTTGTGATTTGACGGATGAAGAAATCATCGAATGCTGTCATTGCGTAACGGCGGCCGGCGCAGATTTCATCAAGACCAGCACTGGCTTTGGTAGCAGTGGCGCTACGCCTCACGCGGTGCAGTTATTTAAAGAAAACATTGGGCCGAACGTGCGCATTAAAGCGGCCGGCGGCATCCGCACCATCGAAGATTTGGTGACGTACATTAACCTCGGGTGCGATCGCATCGGTGCCAGTGCGGCCGTTGGTTTGTTGCGGAATCGATTGGAGGAAGACCTATGCGAATGACGGAGCTAATCACGAAGAAGCGCAATGGTGGCGCTATGACGGACGCAGAAATTCGTCAGCTTATCACGGAGTACGTAGCCGGTAACATTCCGGATTACCAGATGAGCGCGTGGCTCATGGCGGTGTACTATAAGGGCATGACGGACCGAGAAACGGCGACGTTGACCATGGCGATGGCCCAGTCCGGCGATTGCATTGATTTGTCTGACATTCCGGGCATTGCGGTAGACAAGCACAGCACCGGTGGCGTTGGCGATAAGACGACGTTTATCATCGGCTCTATCGTGGCTGCTTGCGGCGGCAAGGTAGCGAAAATGTCAGGCCGCGGCTTAGGCCATACGGGCGGTACCATCGATAAGCTAGAATCCATTCCCGGCGTGAACGTAGCGTTGACGCCGGACGTATTTAAAAAGCAGGTCAGCGACCTTGGTCTTGCGGTGACGGGGCAGTCCGGCGATTTGGCGCCGGCAGATAAGCTCCTGTACGCTTTGCGCGATGTAACGGGCACGGTAGACAGCATTCCCCTCATTGCGTCGTCTGTTATGAGCAAGAAGCTCGCTGCCGGCAGCGATGCTATCGTGCTGGACGTGAAGACTGGTAGCGGTGCTTTTATGAAGACCTTAAGCGACGCGGTGGCCTTGGCGAAGACCATGGTAGCCATTGGCGAAGCGAACGGTCGCCGCACGGTGGCGCTCATAACCGATATGGATCGCCCGTTGGGCCGTGCCATTGGTAATGCCTGTGAAATGAAGGAAGTAGCCGCTACGCTTCAAGGTAAGGGGCCGAAGGATTTGACCCACGAATCGCTGGTGTTGGCGGCACGGATGCTGGAAGTGTCCGGCTTTGGCGACGAAGCGGCCTGCGAAAAAATGGCGGAAGAAGCCATTGAAAACGGCAGTGCGTACCAAAAGCTCAAAGAAGTCATTACCGCCCAAGGCGGCGACGCTACAGTGCTGGATGACCCTAGCTTTGGTCGGGCACCGCTGACCATGCAAATTAAAGCACCGGAAGGCGGCTATATCGTTCATATGGATACGGAAGCTATTGGCTTAACGGCAGCCTTACTCGGCGCCGGTCGTCTGACTAAGGATGATACTATCGACTACAATGCCGGTATTTATATGAACTACAAGACTGGCGACAAAGTGGAAGTAGGCGATACCTTAGCGGTACTCAGCACGTCAAAGCCGGAAGTCTTAGAAGAAGCAGTACAGCGTTATTTGGCAGCCCTTACTTTATCGGAAGAAGAACCGGCACCGCGACCGGCGGTACTGGCGGAGGTGGCCCGCAACGGCGAAGTATTCTACGCCGAATCCAATGGGGCCTACCGCGATCTTATCGAAGCGGCTAAAAAAGCGCGTAAAAATGCGTACGTGCCGTACTCGAAATTTAAGGTGGGAGCCGCAGTTTGCACTGCTGACGGTCATATCTATACAGGCTGTAATATTGAAAATAGCTCCTATGGTCTTACGAACTGTGCGGAACGAACGGCTATCTTTAAGGCTGTGTCGGAAGGGCATAAGGAATTCTCCGCCTTGGCTGTTATAGCCGATACGGAAGGCCCTTGCGCGCCCTGCGGTGCGTGTCGTCAGGTCATGGCGGAATTTGGCATTCCTCACATCGTGCTGGCTAACCTAAAAGGCGACATTGCCGTATATACTATTGAGGAACTCTTGCCTGGTGCTTTTTCCTTAGTCCAAAAGGCATAAGCGAAAAAGAGGGCGCATACAGCGCAACGACTCTTGTAACTACATAAGCAAAAAGGCGCTGGAATCAGTTTTCACTGATTCCAGCGCCTTTCTTATTTCACCAGTTAACTTAAGTTCTCAGGCTTAGAATGCCGGAACGATAGCACCCTGGTATTTGTCTTCGATGAATTTCTTGATTTCAGGAGAATTCAAAGCAGCTGCCAATTCTTTGATTTCAGGACGGTTTTCATCGCCGGCACGAACGGTCAATACGTTAGCGTACGGGGAGTTCTTGTCTTCGATTACCAAAGCGTCTTTCAACGGATTGAGTTTAGCTTCCAATGCATAGTTGGTGTTGATAACAGCCAAGGCTACGTCATCAAGGCTACGCGGCAACTGAGCAGCGTCCAATTCTACGAACTGTAAGTGTTTCGGGTTAGACGTAATGTCTGCCGGCGTGGAGCTCAAGTTCTTCGGATCCTTCAACGTGATGAGGCCAGCTTTCTGCAATAATAACAATGCGCGACCTTCGTTAGTCGGGTCGTTCGGTACGGCTACTTTAGCGCCATCCGGAACGGCGTTCTTCAAATCTTTGTCTTTAATGGTCTTGGAGTAAACGCCCATCGGTTCAACGTGAACTTTAGCAACAGCTACGAGGTTTTCGTTGTGTTCCTTAGCGAATTTTTCCATGTACGGAACGTGCTGGAAGAAGTTAGCATCCAATTCTTTGTCGTTCAACGCGATGTTCGGTTTTACGTAATCGGTGAATTCAACGATTTTAAGATTGATGCCTTTCTTAGCCAAAATCGGTTTTACCTGTTCTAAGATTTCAGCATGCGGGGTCGGGCTAGCGCCAACCGTTAAGGTTACTTCTTTTTTGTCACTGCCACCAGCATTGGCGGTTTTGTCGCTGCCGCAACCGGCGAACACGAGTGCGCTGCCTAACACGAGGCTAGCTGCTAATGCAAATAATTTCTTCATGTACAAGTCCTCCTCTTTCTCTACAATGAGTACACTATTTCCAAGAAACTGCCGAGAGGTGAACAGCCTCATCGCTCCCCCGAATATAAAAAAGCGACGACTGCGGTTTTCCGAGTCGTCGTATAAGTCACGTGTTATCTCTCGGTAAGTACCGCAGGATTTAGCACCATCGTATGGTTGCCGGATTTCATTGGGCCAGTCCCTCCATCACTCTCGATAAGTTCTTTATGGAATTTCTTCGATAAGTATATCAATAAAACCTACTGTTTGTAAAGGGCTTTTTTACAAAATTTTGTCACCCCAGTAGGACCAAAGTAGTCCAACGGTGAACAAAGCGTGATATAACGTGGTGCTTAGGGCAGAAAACTTCATGGCTTTGTCCATGGTGACGGTATTTTCCTGACTTTGCAAAATACGCACGCCCTTCATGGCCGTGATGAAGGAAATGGATGAAATAAGAACCACCAGGGGCACTTTATTGGTGAATGCGAAGAACGCCGTCCACGCAATGGTAAAGGCGAAGAGACCGCCTAAGAGCTTGGTGCCTCCTTCGTGACCCATGAGGATGACCAAGGTGCGGCGACCGTGGGCCTTATCGTTGGCAAAGTCACGCAAATTGTTGGTCATCATAATAGCGCCAATTAAAATGGTGGACGGAATGGCGGGGATGAGCAAGTCCCACGTCAACTGACCGGTCCAGGTGTAAGCGGTGATGAGCACGATGGCAAAGCCCATAGCGATGCCGGAGGCCAACTCGCCAAAGGGCGTGCGGCTTAAGGGCTTCGGACCACCGGAATAGCACACCATAATGGCCATGCAGATGAGCCCGGCCGGGATGAACCACCATGTAATCATAGCAGACAAGGCCACGCCGATAATCAGTGGGATGATGGTGAACACATAGCCTAAGCGCTTAATGCCGGCCGGCGATAAGCCTTCGCGCACAATGGAGCCGCTGTTGCCGATGACCTGATTGAGATCGAGGCCGGATTTGAAATCAAAATACTCGTTCCAAATGTTGGCGGCCATTTGGGCCGTTAACACGCAGATAAAGACGAGTAACGTATAAAATAAACTTTGAGACGCACTATGCACGTGAGGGTGCATAACACCGCCGTACGCCGCGCCGAGGATAACCGGACTAAAAGATGCAGTTAAGGTGCGCGGACGAATTAGGCGATAAAACTGAGCAATTGTCATACGATATGAACATCCTTTCTTGCCTTGCGGAAAGGCCCGACGTAGAGTGATTCGGATACGGGCAGCTGTGCGGCGAATACGCCGACGCACATAGCAAATACGCCGATAAGCTCTTGAAGACTCATGCGTTCGCCTAAGACTAGATAGCCTAAAATGCCGGCAAACACCATTTCAAGACTCATGAGGAGCGATGCTTCTGTTGGCGGTACTTTCTTCTGTCCAAGGAGCTGTCCTGTGTAGCCAAGACCTACGGACAAAACGCCGCCCCATACGATGGAGGGCCACGTCATTTCAATCATGGACCATTCGAAGGGCTCGAAGAGAATCCCTGCGATGGCCGAGTAAAAGGCGCAACCTAAGAACTGGCCAATGGCGAGCTTAAAGGCCGGATAGCACTTGGTGTATTTATTTAACAGAAGAATCTGGGCGGCCCAGAAGAGCGTGGAGATGATGACCACCAAGTCACCCCAGCCGAAGGTGAAATTATCCTTCAGCGACAACAGCGCCGTGCCGATGAGCGCCACTACAACGCCGAATATGGCAGTCATGCTAATGCGCTGGCCTAAGAAAAGTCCGATTAAGGGCACTAACACGATGTATAATGCAGTTAAAAAGCCTGCCTTTGATGCGGTAGTATAGATAAGACCAATCTGCTGTAAGGCAGCGCCGCAGAATAAAACAAAGCCGAGTATTAACGACCCGACTAGCAATGAATACGGTGCTTTTTCTTTTGGTACGCTGTCTTTGAAGAAGAACAGCAACGGCGACACCGTTAAGGCTCCTAATACAAAACGTATAGCGTTAAATGTATTGGGACCGATTAGGTCCGCCGATATGCGTTGCGCGATAAACGCAGAACCCCAAATTAAAGCGGTAAACACCAAACACAACCTAGCTTGTAGCATGCGCGCCCCCTTTCCGGGACGGATCCCGTTAACATACATTAAAAACGTGAAAAATGTGGTATAATTAACAAAATGGCATAATTCCTAGCTATATATTCATTGATACATTCATTGTAGCCGAAAAAATATGTCTTGTAAAATGATATTGAGAGGGTGTTACAGTTGATTTCAAAAGCTTTATTAACGGACCTATACCAGTTAACGATGATGCAAGGGTTATTTAAAAAGAATATGCACCGCACGCCATGCGTGTTTGACCGCTTCTATCGCAAGAATCCTTTTGACGGCGCGTATACGGTGGTGGCCGGCTTAGAGCATGTAATCGACTATTTGGAACACTTAGCGTTTAACGAAGACGATATTGCGTACTTGCGCAGTACCGGTATTTTTGAAGAAGATTTTCTGGAGTACTTGAAGGATTTTCGTTTCACCGGCTCGGTTGTGGCAGCGCCGGAAGGGACTGTTGTATTCCCCGGTGAAGTGTTGCTCCGTGTGAAGGCTCCGAAGGATGAAGCGATGCTCATCGAAACGCCGCTATCCATGTACTTGAACCATGAATCCTTGATTGCAACAAAGGCGCGCCGTATTCGCAGCGTAGCCGGTCATGATTCGTTGGCCGAATTCGGTATGCGCCGTGCGCAGGGTACCAACGCGGCCGTCTATGGCGCTCGGGCTACGATTATTGGTGGCTTTAACGGTACCAGTAATGTGTACAGTGCCGCTCAATATGGCATCAAGCCGGTAGGTACCATGGCCCATAGCTGGATCATGAGCTTTAGCGACGAGTTGACTGCCTTTAGAGCCTATGCGGAACAATACGAAAACATGCTGGTACTCTTGGTAGATACGTATGACACGCTGCGTAAAGGCGTGCCCGCTGCGATTCAGGTGTTCAAGGAAGTGCGTGAACGCCGAGGCGGCACCATGCCGAAAGGCTACGGCGTTCGGTTAGACAGTGGCGACTTGTCCTACTTGTCGCAGGAAGTTCGCAAGATGATGGACGATGCCGGCTTCAACGACGCCATTATCTTTGCGTCCAACGACCTTGACGAATACACCATTGTGGATTTGAAGCATCAGGGCTGCGCCATTTCGTCGTGGGGCGTTGGTACTAAGCTCATCACCGCCGATGGCACGCCGGCCTTAGGTGGCGTGTACAAGCTGGCCGGTCAGTGGGCCGACGATGGCACCTTTACGCCGACCATTAAATTCTCGGACAATATTGAAAAATTGACCAATCCTGGTTTCAAAAAAGTATTGCGCCTTATCAATCGCCGCAACCACAAATTAATCGGTGACCTTATTTGCCTGGACGACGAAACCGTTGATACGACGAAGCCTTATGATTTCGTGAACCCGCAGTATCCGTGGAAATGCACCCATTTGGAAGCGGATTCCTTCGATGTGGTGCCGTTGTTGCAACCAATCTTCGAAGATGGTAAATTAGTATACAACAAGCCGTCGCTCAATGAAATCGTAGACTACGCAGAAGATCAAATGCGCTTGCTGTGGCCGGAATATTTCCGCTTGCAGCGCCCGCCGGTAGTGAAGGTTAACATTAGTAAGGCATTGTTTGAATTGAAGTCCAGCTTGCTTCTCAAAAAAGTAGGCGACTCCCAGCAAGGTAAAAAGCGATTAACCGAAGTTTTATACGAATAATAAGCGTTTGTGACGCTCAAATGCGGCGCCACGCATGCGTTTTCGCTAAGGAGGTACAATCATGGCAATTCGTAAACAGTTAAAATATGTTCGTCGTGCCTTGGCCACGATGGCCTTAGGTGTAGGTTTATTGGGCGCATCCGTATGGGCCGCGCCGGTATCCGTTGTTGGCGGCACCGCGCAGTTGCCGGATAACGTAACCATTACGAAAGCATCGACCACCTCGATGGGCACGTCTGCTATTAATCAGTTGAAGACCAATGGCAGTGCCGAAGTGCAGCAGTTATTGCAAAAATACACGGTTGGCAAAAATGTAGACGTGTACCAGTTGGCTACGACCACGCAGGCCGGTATTCAAACCGCTTGGCTCTATACGGTACAGCCGGAAGAACAGCTGGTGAACACCTACGGCAGCATGCTCAATCCGACCTTGGTCGACATGGCGTTACCGGCCGTTAATCAGCAGTGGTTCAATGCACAGCCGGCTATCGACAAAGCTATCGATGCGTACACGACGGTGAACCCCGCCTTGGCACCGCTTCATTTGTCGGTAAAATTGCAGGACCAGGCACCGATTACTAAGGTAGTAGGCGCTCAGAACCCGAGCTATGTAGCGAACACCCGTGCCCAGTTCAACGTGGATGGCTTCGTTGTGCCGGAATACGTGTCCGTTGCGGTGGCTTTGACTCAGCCCCGTCCCACCATGTACGTTATGGTTACCGATGACGCTTCGCGTCAAACCTTTGAACCGGTCTTTGCCGAATTCGTAAAGACCTTACACTAATTTCCTTGTGAAATAACACGCCCCCGCCGTCCGTTAGGATGGTGGGGGCGCTTTGCGTTTTGATGCAATTCACGCTTTAGTTATGCTTTTGGCAGTTTATACTGTGCTGTATCGATGCCTTCGAGGTTGAGTAATTTTACCTTCACATCGATACCGCCGGTGTAGCCGGTAAGATTGTTGTTCGCACCAATAACGCGGTGGCACGGCACGATGACCGGAATCGGATTGTGTCCTACGGCACCGCCAATGGCGCGGGCGCCCAGGCTTTTATTGGTGTCATCTTTATAGATTTTCTTGGCTAAGTCGCCATAGGTTACCAGCTTGCCATAAGGAATATCCAATAGTGCCTGCCATACGCGAACGCGGAAATCTGTGCCAATAAGGCGGATGAAAGGGAGCTTCCCCGGATTTTTACCTTGGCAATACCGCTGAAGCCACGTAATGGTGGACTTAAAAATAGGAAGATTCGTCTTTTCAATCACTTCTTCCGTTACGGGAACGTCATATTTTTGCGTCGGCAAGCTTAAGCCGATTAACGCCTTGCCATCACTGTATAAGGTCACTGCACCGAGCGGTTCAATCGTTGCGTGGCCAATGTATGTGGTCATAGGACACACCTCCTTCGTATATAACCATTATACTAAATATACTATATTCTTTATAGCAGGAGTTGAACTCTTAAGCCAGATTCGTTACAATAAAGCTATAAATTCACCTTGTCGTATTAGAAAGGAGTTTTATTAGTATGAAAGCAGTTCACACGGAACACGCACCGAAAGCATTAGGACCTTACTCTCAGGCATATGTAGCCAATGGTTTTGTATTCATTTCCGGCCAGGGCGGTATTGATCCGGCAACGGGCAAATTGCAGGAAGGCGTTGAAGCACAGACCTTGCAGGCTATGAAAAATATCGAAGCTATCTTGAAAGAAGCTGGTACCGACTTCTCCAAAGTTGTTAAGACCACTTGCTTCTTGGCAGACATTAAAGACTTCGCAACCTTCAACGGCATCTATGCTGATTACTTCGTAAGCAAACCGGCTCGCAGCTGCGTAGCAGTAAAAGAATTGCCGGCTAACTTCTTGGTGGAAGTTGAAGTTATCGCTGTAGTTGACTAATTTCACAGAATTTCTGAAATAAACAGCATCATCTAAGATAGACTGTCCTGGCGTACTCAGTACATAGTAGGACAGTCTATTTTTGCATACATATAAAGTTCTTGACAGAATAGTGACCGCGGTAGTACAGTAAACCCAAGGTTTTTGTGGCGCTTATTTCAAGCAAGACATCTGATGGAGTTTTAGCTCACAGGGCAAGGCATCTATGACGAGTTTTAGCACCATTGAAAGGACGCAGGACAAAGGCCAATACAAATTTATCGCTTGGATTGTAATAACCGAGACGAATGCAGATTTCAAGAATATATCCATCCCTAGGCGTAGTGGGCCCAACGTGGGCGCAGTCTGTGCCTAAGCGGGATGTCTATTTGTGTCGCATCTTTTCGGATGCGGCTTTTTTTGTGTCTGCGTGCGGTACGCCAAGCCTTTTTCTAAGAAAGGGTGTTTACCAATGATTATTTGTCACACTGTTGAAGAGCTTCGTCGTCATGTGAAGGCCTATAAGGCGCAGCAAAAGACTATCGGTTTGGTGCCGACTATGGGGGCGCTGCACTGTGGTCATGCTTCGCTCATCGAAGCGGCTGCCAAAGAGAATGACGTTGTCATTACGTCTGTGTTCGTGAATCCTACGCAGTTTGGCCCCAACGAAGATTACGACGCCTATCCCCGCACGTTAGACAAGGATGCCGTAGTGGCCGAAAAGGCAGGCGCCACGATTTTATTCGCGCCGGCGCCGTCGGAAATGTATCCGCACCAGGATCCGGTTTGGGTTGAAGTGACCGGCGACATTACGAAGGTGCTCTGCGGCCGCACGCGTCCCATTCACTTTAGAGGTGTCACCACCGTTTGCATGAAGCTATTCAATTTGTCCCAGTGCGACCGCGCCTACTTTGGCCTAAAGGATGCACAGCAGACGCAGGTGCTAACGCGCATGGTTGACGAGCTTTTTATGAATGTTGAGCTCCGCTTAATGCCTATCGTCCGTGAAATGAACGGCCTCGCCGTAAGTTCTCGAAATGTGTACTTATCCGATACGGAAAAGACGGCGGCGCTAGTGTTATCTCGTTCCTTGAAGAAGGCAAAAGAGGCCTTTACTAGTGGTGAACGCAATAAGCAGACCTTGTTGGACACGGTAACAAAAGAAATTCAAAGCGAGCCGTTAGCCCAAATCGATTATGTTGAAATGTACGCCATCCCTGGCTTAGGTGCTGTGGCGGAAACGGTGGACCAGTCGGTGCTCTTAGCCATTGCGGTACGCATCGGTTCAACCCGTCTTATCGACAATGTCATCTTAGAAGGGTAAGGTGATGACCATGCTGGGAACAATCATCCATTACCTGACTAAGTACATGGCGGTTGGCGTTATCGCTGCAGGCCTTTTCGGTATGTTGGTGCCGTCGGTGGCAAAGCCGTGGGCCAGTTATATTCCAATCTTCTTAGGAGTTATCATGTTCGGCATGGGGCTTACGCTAACGCCCCAGGATTTTAAGGAAGTATTCAAGCGCCCTAAAATGATTGCCCAAGGGGCGTTGCTCCAGTTTGCGGTTATGCCGCTGGTGGCGTTTGGCTTGATTACGGTGTTCAATTTGCCACCGGAAATCGCCATTGGTGTAGTCCTCGTCGGTTGCTGTCCCGGTGGTACTGCGTCCAATGTTATTTCCTACATTGCCCGTGCCGATGTGCCATTGTCGGTGTCTATGACCATGGCGAACACCATGCTGGCACCGCTTATGACGCCGCTTTTGATTTGGCTCATTGCCGGTGCGTGGATTGAAATTAGCTTCTGGTCCATGGTGTTATCCATCGTGAAGATTGTGCTGTTGCCGTTAGTGGCCGGCATTGGCTGCAACTATTTCTTCCCCAAGCAGATTCAGGGCATTACGAAGGTGATGCCGCTGTTTTCTTCGTTGGTAATTATGGTTACCGTAGCCTGCGTCGTGTCCTTGTCGGGTCGCGCTGTTATTGAAAATGGGTTAACCATTTTTGTTATCGTCATCCTTCACAATTTGTTAGGCATGACCTTTGGTTATTTAGGTGCTAAGCGCTTTGGCCTTAAAGAGGCACAGGTTCGCGCTATGGCTATTGAAGTGGGCATGCAGAACTCCGGCTTAGCGTCTGCGCTAGCGCTTATGTATTTTACAGCAGCCGGTGGCATTGCCGGCGCTATTTTCTCCGTATGGCATAACATTTCCGGTTCTATCTTTGCATCATACTGTATGGCCAAAGATGAACGGAAGGAACAAGAAGAACAACAGCAACTAGGATATGTGGTTGTTCCGGAATCGGCTAAACGTGATTAAAAGCGTTAGCTGTGTAAGGGTTAATCGAATAGTAGTAAAGAATAAGGCGACCTCCAAAGAGGTCGCCTTTAGTGTGTAATTGTTTGTGTTATATAGTTTTTAGCTTTGTTAGTCGTCGCCGAAGATGTTGAACAGCGTAAACATCGGTTCTACCCAATCCGGGAACAGGTCAAAGTTCCGTTCCGGTTCGATGGTCGGGTGCAACCAGGTGCTCCACGAGGTGTGGAAGTTGGTTTGATGGTTCTGCTGTACATAGCGATAGAATTTGCTCAGCATCTGGAGGCGCTGTTCAGCGTACGGCTTTTTCCAGCCTGTTACGTCATTGACAGCCGCTTCATCCAAGCCGTTTAAGGCTTTCTGGTGTTCCAGAATAGTGGCGAAGGGGAGCTCCGGATGCTTCATCATTTCATACATGGCCATAAAGGTAGTCGTGCGACCTTGGCCGGCTTCGCAGTGGAAATGAACCCACGCATCGTCCGGTAGGTTTTTCACGGCATTGACAAAGTCGTCTACCGCGGTGGGGCTAGGCCAAATGTGATCAGTGGCCGTGATGCGGACATAGTGGAAGCCCGCTTTGGTAGCGACCGTTTCCTCCGTAGCGGCCGAGTTCACCTGGATGGACTGGGAATCGGCAACGGTTTTCTTTTTAGATAAGGTGTTTACCGTAATGGCTTGGCCCGGCAAGGTTTTTACCAATTCTGATTCGGCTTGCTGAATGGACGCATTGCTTTGACCGACGTTAGCCCAGTCTCGCTTGCCATAGCGGCTAATCGGCTGACCGTTTACGTACAAATGGGTTTCTTGACGAAGGTCGAAGTCGTACAAGGGACCTTTCGTGTGGGTGCGCAAATCAGCAGCGATGGTTTGCCACTGCGTAGCCGTAGGCTGCGCGCTACCGGACATAGCCGTGCCGGGTACCGTTATGCCGTTTAAGGTAGTCGTTGCATCTGCGGTGCGGAACTTAGCAGGTAATTTAGCTGCATCCGGCACATCGACACGCCAAATGGCGGTAGCGTAAGGATTGGGCAAGCGTTTATCGCTGTACACTTCGTTAGGATCTTCCGGTGTATTCGCTTTTTTAGCTGCTTCTTCGGCGCTGGCAGTAGTAGCTGTTGCCGTGGCAGCCGGAATCTGCAAATCCGGAATCGCAGCCTTCGGCAACGAAATGCCGTCGGCGGCCATAGCCGAACCGCACATAGCGGAGCTGACCAATACAGCTAAGGCTGCTTGACGCCAAATGTTTTTATTCGATTTCATAGGGACTGTCCCTTCTTTCCTTACTACATGTTTTGTATGATGTGTTTGCATTATATATACCTGTATTGTACCGTTGAACGCAGACGACCGCAAGCCTAGACTTGCGGTTACGTCGTTGTTTTATACGAGGGGAGAGAGAATGGGTTTTATATATTATCGGTTATCCGGGCGGTCCCCGTTGTTAGGAAAATCGGGATGTTCGCCGGGCTGACCGTTGTTGACCATGTTGTCATGGTGTTCTTTTTTAACGTGGTGTTTATGATGTTCACCATCGCGTTTTTCGCCGTCATGGCGGAAGCCGTCACGGTGTTCACCATCAAAGCGTGGATTGTGGTCGCGGTCCATGCCGTCATGGCGGAAGCCGTCGCGGTGTTCGCCATCAAAGCGCGGATTGTGGTCGCGGTCCATGCCGTCATGACGGAAGCCATCGCGGTGTTCGCCATCGAAGTTGCGGTTGTCTTCGCGGTTCATGCCGTCAGGACGGAAGTTTTCGCGAGCGCCTTCGCGTTTAAAGCCATCACGACGTTCGCCTTCACGCATGAACGCTACTGGATGCTGACCATTGCGTTCGAAGCCTTCATGGCGTTCGTTGTTATGCATACGAGGCGGCAACAGTGCCATCTGGCCAGGCGCCATTGTCTGACCACCGACGCGGTTATCTTCTGTTGCAGAGTACTGGGAATCCTTTTCGTCACGAGGCTGCGGATTTTCCGTTACAGCTACCGGAGTAGCCGGTTTCATAGGCGCTACGCGCATGCCGTGGTTGTACTCTGGACGGTCGCCGCCTTTGAATTCTCGATTGCCGTCTTTAAAGCCGTTGTCGTCTTTAACTTCGCGGTCGTTATCTTTGAATTCGCGAGGACCGTTGTTCTGGTAGCCACGGTTGCCATTTTGTTCGCGGAGCTTGCCATAGCGGTAAGCAGCTTCGCCTTGCTGCGCCGTGCGAGCGGTGTTGTTCACTGCGTTAGGTGCGGTGGAGTCCGCTGCAGGTGTACCCGGTACCAAGAAGATAGCAGCATCGGCTTCTACTTGGTTACGTGCATTTGAGCGAGCTTCGACTAATTTATCATAGAAAGTACTGTCCTGCTGAGCAGTTTTAGCCGTGCTCTGCGGCTGTGCTACCGGTGCACTCTGTACGGTAGGTGGTACGGCCATGGTAACCGGTACAACGCTGCTTGCCTGGTCAGCAGCGAATGCGCTGCCCCACAAGGCGCCACCTAAAATGCCGATAGCGATTGCTTTCTTTAAGATTGCATGTGTATTTTCTTTGAAAACCGAAGTTGATTTAGTCATGTGAAACACTCCTTCACTTTTGTTGCCGAGTTTAGTATTAATGGTTGAGCAATCACTGAAGTTGTCGTGAGCGATTGCTGAGCATTTATACTGCCATCTGCTTATTAGCAGTTGGTACCGGGATGGCAGTTCAAGTTTTATGTGTACATTGTAAGAAGAAAAAATGAAGTAAACATGACGATTTCGTGAAGGTATCATGAAATATATATGAAGGTTTAGTGAAACCGTAGATGAAGAAAAGATGAAGTAAAATCAAGCGTTTTTGAGTATTTTGACAGCGTATAGAAAAACTGCGCCTGTCTATGGTATTGCCTAAAGCTCTATAAGGACTATATAATAGAGCGAGACATTTTCATCGCCCTCGAGGTGATTTAACATGATATGAAATACAAAATGTATAGTCTTTATAGATACTAGGAGGTAACCATCATGACAGACGCAGATTTCATGCGCGAAGCCCTTGTTGAGGCGAAGAAGGCTTATGACCTTGGTGAAATTCCCATCGGTGCTGTTTTAGTTCATGATGGTGAAATTATCTCTCGCCATCATAATCGCCGCGAAATGGACCACGATGCGACGGCCCATGCCGAAATGCTGGTCATTCGCGAAGCCTGTGACGCACTTGAACGTTGGCGGTTGACCGGTTGCACGCTTTATGTTACTATAGAGCCGTGCCCTATGTGCGCCGGTGCGATTATAAACAGCCGAATTGATCGTGTTGTTTATGGTGCTAGCGACTATAAGGGCGGTGCCGTTGAGTCTTTATTCAACGTTTTGTCACACCCGGGACTCAATCATGAGCCGGAAGTGATGAGTGGCGTACTGGCTGACGAATGTAGCCAGATTATGAAAGACTTCTTTAAAATGCGGCGTAAAGCACGGAGAAGTACCCAAGTGGCTGAAGGGTCCGCACTCGAAATGCGGTAGGTCGGCAAAACCGGCGCGAGGGTTCAAATCCCTCCTTCTCCGCCAACTAATTCTGAACTTTTGGGGACGAATGTTTAAAAGTGTTAACCAGCATAAACCCGCGTGGTTATTGCGTTGTTACCACTTTTGAATATTCGTCCCGTTTTTCATATTTGGCTTAGTTTGCCTACTTTTTGCCTACCAGTTGTTCGCGAAATGCCCGCGGAGGTTTGGTAAGAAGAGCTGACTCGATTGTTGATGGATTGTACTTGTGAGGTGGAATGGATGGAATTCGCTTGGACTGCGTTTGAAATTGTTGGCACCATAGCGTTTGCTATTTCCGGTGCTTTGGTCGGCATTGGTCGCCGCATGGATATTTTCGGTTTAATTGTATTGGCCTTGGCTACGGCCATTGGTGGAGGGATTTTGCGCGATGTGCTGGTTGGTCATTTGCCGCCGAATTCACTGAAGACCGTGTCCTATGTGGCGTTAACCATTGCAGTTACGTTTATTGTGTTTTTTGTGTATCGGTCTCGCAGCAGCCATCACTTGGCAACGCAGTGGGTGCGCCAAACCTATTTGCTGGCCGATACATTAGGCCTTGGGTCCTTTACCGTAACCGGTACTAGCGTTGGGGTGTATTCCTATCCGTCGCTTCCGGTGTTCTGCGTTATCTTAGGCCTTTTGACGGCTATTGGCGGCGGCATTATTCGCGACATGCTGGCCCAGCGTGTGCCATCGGTGTTGAAGGAAGACGTGTATGCGCTGCCGGCTATTATAGGTAGTATTATTTATTATTGGTTCGCCGTGAACGGTGATTGGATTACCGGTACCTATACGGCGTTTACGGTGGTAGTCGTAATTCGGTTATTGGCGATACGGTATGCCTGGAGCTTACCGCGCATTCGATGAGGCTGTTTATTTCACCAAAGCGACGCTGGGAAGGCGCTCTTTGGTGAGCAATCGTCCGGTTGAAACTGTTATGACAAGATAATCTATGGTATAATAAAAAAATAGCATTTATGCGTAAAAAGGAGATGAGTTGAGTGGGCAAACGGTTTACCCTGTTGGCCGGTCTGTTAGCCACGGCAATTTTGTGGGGCACCGATCAGGCTAGCGCGGAGACAATTTTATTTGTGCCGCAAGATAATCGGCCGGTTAGTCTGGCCTATACGGTGGATACAGCAACTGGCGCAGGATATACGGTGATCACGCCGCCGGAATATATGATTTCGGGTCGCAACTATCATGGTGAAGCGGACGAGATTTGGCAGTGGGTTTCGGACAATGCTTCGAAAGCCGATATTATGGTGCTCAGCACGGATACGTTGGTGTATGGCGGGTTGGTGGACTCCCGTAAACACGAGTTATCCTTGCAGCTTTTGACCGGTCGTGCGGATCGCATTGCAGAGTTGCATCAGAAATATCCGGATATTCCCATTTATGCTTTTGGGACGGTTATGCGTTCTCCGAGAGCGAGCGGGGGCGGTGTAGAACCGTCGTATTACGACAACTATGGCCCAACGATTTTCAAAATCGCTGCGTTGCAGGATAAATTGGATAGTAAGGGCTTAAGCCGTGCCGAACAGGCGCAGCTCTTTAGCCTCGAAGCCGGCGTGCCGGTAGAATATTTACAGGACTGGTTCAATCGCCGTCAGAAAAACATGGCGGTAAACCGTCGTTTAATCGATGAAACCCGTAAAGGTGTGTTCAAATACTTCGCCTTAGGTCATGACGACACCAGCTCCTTGTCTCAGTCGGCGTTGGAAAGCCGTTATTTGAAGGACTACAGCAAAGGCTTGTCGCAGAAACGCTACGGCAGCTTCCCGGGCGCTGACCAGTTGGGCTTATTGCTCATTGCCCGCGCTCATGTGGACCGCTTACATTTGAAACCGGCCTTTGAGGTGATTTATCCCTTAGGTGGCGGCGGTGAAACGATTCCTCACTACGAAGATCAGACCGTAGCGAAGACCATTGCCGAACACATTACCGCTGTGGGCGGTACGTTGGAAACGAAGGGCAAACCGGATATCCTGTTGGCGGTGAATACGCCGCTTGGTAAGGTAACCGGCGAATCGGAAGCCTTCGAAAACTTCCCTATGATTTCCCAGAGTACTAATAATTTCTTAGACCACATTCAGCGTGCCGTTGAAGAAGGCGTACCGGTAAGCGTAGCCGATATTGCATACTCCAATGGCTCCGATAATACCTTGGTCTATGGCCTGTATAAACGTCAGATGCTCTACAAGCTGGATGCGTACAATGGCTGGAACACCGCAAGTAACACCATTGGTTATGCGATTGCGCAGGGCATTTTAGGTAAAGATATGGATGCGCAGAAGCACAAAGACATGTTGACCCAGCAGTACCTCGATAACTGGGCATACCAGGCCAATATCCGCAAGGACATTTACCGCATGCAGGATTCCATCCGCGTAGATAATGTTCGCTATACGGGCACGTTAAATGACAAGCTCCAGGAATACATGAACGAACGTGTTCAGGACTTTGCCGAAAAGTATTTAGGCATCGATCCGCGCACCGTATCGGCAACGTTCCCGTGGGGGCGTCTCTTCGAAACCGATATTACTGTTTACGATACGCCAAGCGTACCGTTACAACGAGATATTCGCTTACAGCGTGAAGCAGAAGCACGCGCTAAGGCAGAAGCGGAAGCTAAGGCGAAGGCCGCTGCAGAAGCTGCTGCTAAGGCACAGGCTGCTGCCGCCGCTGCTCAGGCAAATGGCAATGCTCAGCAAGGCGCTGCCGCTCCGGCCACTACGGCCCCTGCCGCTCAATAGCGGCGCGGAGGTGATAGGGGATGGCTCGACAGTTTTTACCTGAGATTACCTACATGCGTGGCCTCTGTATGCTAGGGGTTATCGGCATTCATGTAGGCTCTATAGCGCTTTCAAACCCGGCAGTGAATACACAGCTGGTTTGTGTTTTAGAAATTTTATCGCGATTTACCGTGCCGGCGTTTTTCTTCTTGTCAGCCTTCGGGCTGTTCTATCACACGCCAACCGATGCGCCCTTTTCCTATAAGGACTTTTTGAAACGACGCATTCAGGTGGTGCTGTGGCCGTACATCGCTTGGTCGCTTTTGTATACGGTGTACTCGGCCATCATCGGCGCCGGCTGGCACGCGTTGTCGCCGCGGTATTTCTTAGCTGCCTTAGCCTTTGGCAATGCGGAATACCATTTGTATTTTATGGTTATATTACTTTGGTTCTACTTGATGATGCCCCTGTGGCGTAAATGGGTGAAGGTCATTTTAAAAGCGCCCATTGCGTGGCTCGTGGTTATCTTCCTGGTGCAGACGGCGGTTAACTTCTGGTCGTCGTACTTTGCGGGACGCATCACGTGGGACCAACCGGCTATTCAGTATGCGTACTCCATGCGCCTTAACTATTGGGTGATTCATTACGTGTGGATTTTCCTCTTAGGCGCTGTTGCTGCGGAACGCTACGATTCGTTAGTGGAGGGGCTGTGGCGTTTTCGCCTGGCTTTAACGGCGGTGTTCTTCGTATCGGCTACACTGATGGTCGCCGGTTATTACTATGTCATGATTGAATGGCACTACACCGTATTGGAAGCTATCTACACGGTTCATCAGCTGAGCCCGATGGGTATGCTTTATACCGGTGCGGCTACGCTGTTCTTCTTATTTTTCTTCATCGTGTCGCCTATGGGCGGTGGGGTGCAAGCCTTCTGGCAGCAGATTGGCGAAAAGTCCTACGGCATTTACCTAGTGCATCCGTTTATGCTGGTTATTTTAACAGCCCTTCTTACGAAGGTGGGCCGCACGTACACAGTGCCTACGGTAATCGGCCTTTATATTTGTGCCGTTGGCTTATCCTATTTGGCAACGCTGGTGATGGATAAATTCCCGAAGCCATTGCGTCGCATTTTATTGGGTCATTAATAGTAAATATATACAGTGAATTATGCAGTGAGGTGTTACCATGAAAGAATTAACTTACTTTAACGGTGAATTTGTGGAACCGGGCGCTAAGTGCGTCAGCCTCGACGATCGCGGTTACTGTTTCGGTGATGGTGTGTACGAAGTAACGCGCGTATTCAATGGTCGTTGCTTTGCTTTCTCGTATCATCAGGACCGTTTGTATCGCTCCATGCGCGCCATGGATATTCCCGTTAAGATGCGTCCTGACGATTTGCAGGAATTGCATGAAATAATGGTGGAACAAAGCGATATTAAGGATGGGTATATTTATTTGCAGATTACCCGTGGCGTAGCACCTCGTCATCATGCCTATGACCGTTCTAAATTAGAACCGACCATGTACATGTATATTCGCCCTATCGAAGAAGATCTTGATGAATTGGCTAAAGGTGTTAAAGCCATTTCGGCTCCGGATGAACGGTGGCTCCATGTAGATATTAAGACCTTGAACTTGATTCCGAATATTTTGGCACAGACCAAAGCAGAAAAGAAATTTGCGTACTCCGCCATTTTGTTCCGCGACGGTATTTGCACCGAAGGGGCAACGTCCAACGTATTTGCCGTAAAAGATGGCATCGTCTATACCCATCCGGCAGATAACCTGATCTTAAAAGGCATTACTCGTCAGCTCGTAGTTGGCAAAGTAGCACCGTCCTTAGGTGTTACGATTATTGAAAAGGAATTCGACAAACAATTCGTAGAAGAAGCAGACGAATTATTCTTCACCGATACTATTGGTGGCGTAATTCCTATCATCAAATTTGACCGTCAACCGGTAGGCAATGGCGAACCGGGTAAGGTTTCCTTGAAATTGCGCGAAGGCTACAACAAATTGTTGGCTGAAGGCCTTGCATAGTATGAATATTAGGTGGTAACTGAATGTCTATTAAAACACTGACCGGGACGGCGCTGTTATTGGCGCTGGCCTTGGTTAGTCAAAGCTTACGCTTGCTCATACCGTTACCGAACACGGTGAGCATGTTTTTAATCGGCACATTGGTTGGCATTTGCTTAGTAACGGCTACCTTGCGTTACGGCACCGGCAGTGGTGTTATCATTGCGTGCGTAACGCCGGTAGTCGCCTTTTTACAAGGCATGCTGCCGTTGATGCCCTTCATACCTGTCGTAGCGATGGGAAACATTGTCTTTGTACTCTTAGCTTATGCGATGGCACGCCAGTCTGTCATCATGCAGGCCATTGTGTGCGCCGTTGGCAAAGCAGCTGTTATGTACGGTGGCTTTTCGTTATTATTTATGGCGATAGCGCTGCCGGCTAGCGTGGAAAAAGCGTTGCTCTTTGTTATGAGCTGGCCCCAGATTGTTACAGGATTCTTGGCGGTTCTCATTACGCGACTCATAATTCGTCGTGTGTGAGTGCACATTATCCTATTGACAGGGTTCAGTATAAAGTGATATGATAATTTTTGTCAAAAGTATATAGTTTCATCAAGAGTTGACTGAGGGAATGGCCCTATGAAGTCGCGGCAACCATCCATTGGAAACGGTGCCAATTCCAACGAAACCTGTGTTTCGACAGATGAAGATATCATAGCTCTTCATTTGTGTGAAGAGTTTTTTTTATTGCTAAAAAGGAGAGAGTTCGCATGATTGAGCTGACACATATCAGTAAAGTCTATGACGGCCCGCAAAAAGTAACGGCACTGAAGGATATCAGTCTTTCAATAAAAGAAGGGGAAATTTTCGGGGTTATCGGCCAAAGTGGCGCCGGTAAATCTACGTTGATCCGTTGCATTAACATGTTGGAAAGTCCAACATCCGGTTCTGTCGTCGTAGACGGTGTAGAATTAACAAAACTTAACGAGAAGCAGTTGCGTGAACAGCGCAAGCACATCGGCATGATTTTCCAGCACTTCAACTTGCTGTCGTCTCGTACGGTGTACGAAAATGTAGCATTCCCGTTGGAATTACAGGGTATGAGCAAAGCGCAGATTAAAGAACGCATCTTGCCGATTCTCGATATCGTAAAATTGAGCGATCGTTTAGATAACTATCCGTCTCAGTTGTCCGGTGGTCAGAAACAGCGTGTTGGTATTGCCCGTGCGTTGGCAAGCAATCCGAAAGTATTGCTTTGCGACGAAGCAACGTCCGCATTGGACCCGCAGACTACGAAATCCATTTTGGAACTTTTGAAAGACATCAACGAAAAGTTAAAATTAACCATCGTCCTCATTACGCATGAAATGCAGGTTATCAAAGAAATTTGCGACCGCGTTGCCGTAATCGAAGGCGGCGTTATCTTAGAAGAAGGCAAGGTTGTAGACGTATTCACGAATCCGAAGGAAAAAACGACCCGCGAATTCGTTGGTTCCATCATCAGCCACAAATTGCCGGAAGAAGCTTGGCGTCATCTTAATGTACAGAAGGAATGGAGCGATAACCTTCATCCGATTATCCGCTTAACCTTTACGGGTAATGTAACGGACGAACCGATTGTAGCCGGCATGATTCGCCGCTTCGGTATCGACGTAAGCATCCTCTTTGGTGGCGTTGATTACATTCAGGAAGTAAGCTTCGGTCATTTGATCATCGTATTGGACGGTGACCGTGGTTCTGAAGAACAGGCTATTGAATACTTGAAAGGTTTACCTATCGGAAGTGAGGTGATCGGCTATGTCGCAGCAAATAGTTAGTTTGATGATACAGGGCTTAGGCGAAACCTTACAGATGACAATCATTTCTGTAGTAGTGGCTATGATCGTAGGTATTCCCTTAGGCGTTGTCTTAGTTATTACCGGCAAAGGCCATATTTTGGAAAACTTGCCGTTGAATCGAGTGCTTGGCGCTATCGTTAATGCCTTGCGTTCCATTCCGTTCATTATCTTGATGGTTGCTATTATTCCGTTAACCCGTTTGATTGCCGGTACGTCCATTGGTACTACCGCAGCGTGCGTGCCGTTGACGATTGCAGCCATTCCGTTCTTGGCCCGCTTGGTTGAAACGTCCATTCGTGAAATCAACGCCGGCGTAATCGAAGCAGCACAGGCAATGGGGGCATCGCCTGTACAGATTATTTGGAAGGTGTTATTACCGGAAGCGTTGCCGACGATTATCGACAATGTAACCGTTTTAATTGTTAACTTGATTAGCTACTCCGCAATGGCTGGTGCCATCGGCGGTGGCGGCCTCGGGGATATCGCAATCCGCTATGGTTACCAGCGATTCCAAGGCGACGTCATGATTGCGACCATCGTTGTATTGATTGTCTTAGTACAGATCGTACAGAGCATTGGCGACGGCTTATCCCGTAAGGTTAACAAGCGCTAGGAGGCAGTTCATTTCACAGAACCGGTGAGCCTGGCACTAACAATTTGGGGTTGTATTGAGAGAAAGAAGGAGATTTTTGATGAAGAAATTGGTGTTATTTTTAGCGGCCATCGCTACGCTCGCTTTGCTCCTCGCAGGCTGCGGTAGTGATACGAAGAGCGACAACGGCGCTGCCAAAATCGATCCGAACAAGGAAATTACCGTTGGTGTAACCGCAGGTCCGCACGCACAGGTTATGGACTTTGTAGCCAAAGAAGCAGCTAAACAGGGTTTGAAGGTTAAGGTTGTTGAATTCAACGACTACATTCAGCCGAACATTGCGTTGGAACAGAAAGAGTTGACGGCTAACTCCTACCAGCATCAGCCGTTCCTCGACAACATGGTTAAAGAACGTGGCTTGCACTTGACCTCGATTGGTAAGACAATCCTCTTGCCGATGGGCCTTTATTCCAACAAGTACAAAGACTTGACGAAGGTTCCGGAAGGCGCATCCGTTGCTATTCCGAACGACCCGACTAACGGCGGCCGTGCATTATTGCTCTTACAGCAGGCTGGTCTTTTGAAATTAAAAGACGGTGGCAGCCCGAAATCTACGGTTAACGACATTGTAGATAATCCGAAGAAATTACAGATTAAGGAATTGGAAGCAGCACAGATTGCTCGTTCTCTTAACGACGTTGATATTGCTTGCGTTAACACCAACTACGCATTGGCATCCGGCTTGAATCCGCTTAAAGATGCTGTTGTTGTTGAAAGCAAGGATTCTCCGTACGCTAACGTATTCGTAGTTCGCGACGCTGATAAAGATGATCCGACAATTAAGAAATTGCTCAGCATCTACCAGTCTCCGGAAACGAAGAAATTTATCGAAGATACCTTTAAGGGTTCCATTATCCCGGCATTCTAAGGATGAATTGAAACAAACCTCAGCGCAGAGGATGGTCATAGACCATCCTCTGTTTTTTTATGCAAAAAAGTAAACTGACTTTTCTGCTTTTTTGTGTGAAAGTCTTTTTCTTTTTTTTCGTCTGTAATATAATAAAGGTAGTAATGTTAAATTTGGGAGGCTACTATGAGCGTAAACGAAAAACTAAGAAATCGTTTGAATGATCAGCTGTTTGAGGCCATTCTATCCTTAGATTCCATGGAAGAGTGCTATGAGTTTTTTGAGGATATTTGTACGGTCAATGAATTGCGTTCTTTAGCACAGCGCCTTGAAGTAGCGCGCATGCTCAAAGAGGGAGTTAGCTACGAAAAAATCGTAGCGGTTACCGGGGCCAGCACGGCCACTATTAGTCGCGTTAAGCGTTGCTTAGTGTACGGTGCCGATGGCTACAAGAAAATTTTGGCGCGCCTTGATGGCGACGTAGATATGGAGGATTAAACCTTCATTATGCTCGATATATTTTCAACAATCGACCCGACTATTCTCATACCGCTGCTTTTATTTGCAGCGGGGATTTTGGCCGGTTTTGTGGACTCCATCGTTGGCGGTGGCGGTCTTATTTCCGTGCCGGCTATGCTATTGACGAATCTACCGCCCAGTATGGCCTTAGGCAGTAACAAGCTAGGCAGTATTTTTGGCGCCTTGACGGCGGCGATTAACTACGCCCGTGGCGGCAAGGTGGAATGGCCGCTGGTTAAAAAGCTGTTGCCCGGTACTTTCTTGGGCTCCGTAGCGGGGACCTTGCTGGTTATCAGCATTCCGCCACTGTACTTAAAGCCGATTATCATCGTCTTATTGCTTGGCGTGTTACTCTTCGTGCTCTTCAAAAAAGACTGGGGCGAAGTGAGCACCTACACGAAGCAAAACGCGAATATGCTGTTATTGATCGTAGGCGGTGCCATTCTGGGCTTCTATGATGGCTTCATTGGCCCGGGCACGGGGACGTTCTATATCTTTATGTTCATTTATGCAGGCTTCAATTTCTTGTTTGCGTCCGGGAACGCCAAGTTTTTGAACTTCGCCAGCAACCTAGGTTCTTTGATTATTTTTATCGTGTTGGGTCACGTGAATTATGTGTACGGCTTATCGGCCGGTGTCGGTCAGATTATCGGCGCTACCTTAGGGTCTCGCCTGGCGATTCGCAAGGGTACAGGCTTGGTGCGAGCCGTATTTATTATTACTACTGTAAGTATGCTGTTGAAATTAACCTACGACTACGTGTCGACTCATTGGTTTTAGTTAACCTATTCACAGTAGAGGCCGGAAAGAGGAAGGTGGTAACATGCCGGTAAGCGGTGAAAATCAGGTGGCGCTCATTAGCGGTGGCACGTCTGGCATCGGCTTTGCGACAGCGCAGCTGCTGCTCAAACGAGGCTGGAGTGTGGTGATCAACGGTCGCAACGAGCGAGATGGCCAGGAGGCGGTCGTGAAATTACGCCGTTTGTCGTCGAAGGTACGATTTGTGCAAGGCGATGTAAGTAAAGTCATGAACTGTCGCCGTATCGTGGAGGATACGGTGCGTTTATTCGGTCCCGTTAGCGCGTTGGTAACGGCGGCCGGCTTCTATCAGGAACAGCTCCTCGATGATGTAAGTGAGCAGTCCTTTGATGAAATGATTGGCACTAACGTTAAGGGCACCGTATTTTTGTGCCAAGCAGCGGCGCCGTATTTGCGCCGCACCCATGGTAGTATCGTAACTATATCCAGTGATGCAGGCCTGCAAGGCAATGTAGCCTGCTCCGTATATGGCGCCAGCAAGGGCGCTGTAGTAAGCTTTACCAAGTCCTTGGCGCTGGAAATGGCGCCGCACGGCGTGCGCGTTAACTGCGTTTGCCCCGGTGATGTAGAAACCTCGATGGTCGAAAAGCAGTTAGCCGAAGCGGATCAGCCCTTTGAAGTGGCCATGGAAGAAATGGCCATGCATTATCCTTTGGGGCGTATTGCCAAGCCTCACGAAATCGGGGAAGTTATCGCATTTTTATTAAGCGAAAAGGCGTCCTTTGTAACCGGCGCGGCGTGGACCATTGACGGCGGCTTGACGAGCTGGTAAACGATTTGTGAAAATTTGTTAATAAATTTTTAGAAAAAAAGAGGAATTTCAGACTTCGACAACGAATTATGTAAGGAATACTCTTTTGTGAAGATACTAGCGAATTAAAAAATGATGTTAATTAGATGAATTAAACTGTAACGGAGCGAATCTCTAGTTAAAGGAGCGAATGGAAATGGACGAAGTGAGAACTGTAGCAGTAACGGCCGAAGCAGACCGTGACAAAGAAGTGGAAATGATTTGCCGTTGGGCAGCAGCCCGCGCCGGTGTGTTAGTTATGGCGCCGAAATTCAGCACCACTGCATTAATTGCCAATGATGTGTACATGGTAAGCCGTATTGCATCCGTATATGGTCATACGTTGACCTCCGGTGCTATTGTAGGGTTCTTAGGTGGCTTAGGCGGTACAGTAGTAAGCGCCTTGGTAACGTCTTTCTTCCCGCAGCCGGCTGTTAAAATTCCGTTGGCAGTAGCTTTGACCTATGCAGTCGGTAAAGCCGCTGAAATGTGGATTCGCGATGGAATGCCGATGCCTGGTGACTGCGGTTGCTATCAGGAACGCATGATTCAGATTTTTGATCATATCAAAACGACCGTAGCCGCTTTGGTTAACAACCCGGACCGCAACACCCCGTTAGGCGATGAAAGCGAAGACTTCTTAAGTGCAACGGGCACGAAAGCGGAAGAGTTCATGGGTCTTGCTAAAGACAGCTTCGGCGAATTGTTGAGCGGCAATGTATTGCAGACCTTAGGCTCTGTAAAAGGCCTCGTATTTGGTTTAGCCGGTGCAGCGGTAGCTGGCGTATTCGGCAAGGTATTCTCCGGTAACGGTGATTTCCTCGACGATACGAAGCATGCGTTAAGCGGCATGGGCGCTCTTTTGAAAACTGTAACGGAAACCGCTTTTGACTTGGCAGCCAGTGCTGGTAGCTCTGCTGCTGATTCCGTAGGTTCCGTAAAAGCAACTGTATCCGGTACTATTGATTCTGTAACCGGCACTGTTGCTACGGTCGGTGACACTGTTAAATCCGTTGGCAGTACGGTTAAATCCGTAGGCGATACTGTGAAGAGTACGTTTAGCAAATAATGTCTTATTAGGGATAGGTATTGCAAGAGCCATAGGAGTTGAAACGGTATGAATCCACTGAAACTTTTAAAATACGCCAAGTATTTTTCGTCTTCTAAATTTTTAACCTTTGCCGGCAAAATGGGCAAGAACCTCGTGTTCATGCGTCGTGCTATGGTGTTGTTCTTCTGCTTGAAGGATGAAGCAACGCCGAAGTACGTAAAGGCTATCATCGCCGGTGCCTTAGGTTACATCATTTTGCCTATCGATTTTATTCCGGATAAAATTCCTGGATTCGGTTGGGTTGATGATGCGGTGATTATCGGCTTAGCCTTCAAAGCAGCTAGCCGTTACATCAAACCAGATCATTGGGAAAAAGCTAAGAAGTTTACACCCTTTGATTCGGAAGAAGCATAAGCAATCAAATAGGGGCTGTACGCAAGTACAGCCCCGTTTTGTTTTTGTGGTATTCGGTTGTGCCTAGACGGCCTTACGATGTTAGAAGGAGCGTTTGCCCAATTTAGGATGGGTGCACGGCTTCAAGGTTAAGCGGTCGATGAGCTGGGTAGCTTCGTCGAGGCTAATGTCTTCACGACTGTTGCCTCGTTCGAGGACTGCCATGGGATGGTCTGTGCCGACTTCGCCAGCCGGTAAGTAAACGTATTCTTCATTGCCGGCATCGCCAAAGATGTAGCCGGCTTGTAAATGTTCCTTGTGAATGCGACTCATGAAAACTCCTTAGTATATGGATAACAGAATCCTGTAAGTGCTGCGTGTCGCAGTTTACAGGATTTCTTGAATTTCAAATTGACTGTAATCGGCGGATACGAGATGAAGCTTGGTATCGCCGAAGGTGTCCGGAATGCGGGCAAAGGACATCTTGTCATGCAGGTGACCAAAGATGCAGTGGTCGACCTTGTACTTTGCCAGTAGCTCCGTGAAACCGCTTGGTTCGTTTTTATCGTTGAACGGCGGGTAGTGGAGTAACACGATGCGCACCGCGTCTTCGTCGCTAATGCCGTTACGCGTAAGAGCTGCGTTCATTTCCTGCAGCGCCGCTTCGGTGCGAAGTAATTCGCGGGCGTAAATGGATTCGTCCGTTTCCGGCGTGAACGCTGTATCGTTAGGACACAAATAACCGCGAGTGCCGCCGAAGGCAACGTTGCCAATAGCAGTGCCGTGACCTTGCAAGAACGTAATGCGATTGTCTGTAGCCTTTTGCATTTTAGAAGCGCCGGACCACCAATAATCGTGGTTACCACGAATCATGTAGATGGTGCCCGGCAAGGCGGCGATGGCGGATAAATCTTCCATGGCGTCGCTAAAGCGCATGGCCCACGACGTATCGCCCACTACAAAGACTACATCGTCATCGGTGACGACGGATTGCCAGTGCTTTAGCAAGCGCTCACGATGATCGGCCCAGTGAGGCCCGAAGATTTCCATCGGTTTTGTTGGCGGCAAGCCGGAAAAATGTAAATCGCCGATGGCGAAAAATTTCATAAAAATCCTCCTCAGTACATTAGCCAGGCTCGAAGCGTGACGGCCAAGTATGGCGCGAAGGACCGAGCGGGCTGGTTATTTCAGATAGGTGCGAAGGTCGCTAATGATGCGGTTTACGCGCTCGTCGTTGGCAATTTGCGGAATGGCGTAGCCAACGAAAAGGGGCGACGTTAAGTAGCGAGGCACGATTTTGACGTAGCGGTGCGTGGTGTGCAGGTCGTAGAAGAAGAGGTTGTACGAGCCGACAGTATGGCCGAAATCGCCGAGCAGGTAACGCAAGACCTGTTGAATGCGGCGACTTAAAACGGCGCGGGACACATCGGGCAAAAAGCGGATGTTAAACTCCGTAAAGCCGATAAGCGGCCTGTCCGATATAGTGATGCGCACATCGCTGTCCTCTAGGATGACGGGACCGTCAAAATGCTCCTCGTGAATATCTTCGCGATAATCGTAATCATAAAGCCCGATGATTTGGCTGTGCGGATGACGCAACGAACCGCCTGACATAGGGCCGTAGTTTTTAAAGTATAACACAGACTTGAATTCCTTGCGAGCCATCGTTTCCTCCCATTTGGCCAGGGAAAAGTCGATGACGTGCTCCGCCTCCTTCGGCGAGAAGCGGGAAAACTCGCTGTAGCAATCGTCCGTTTCAATGATGACCGTGGGCCAGGTTTTCTCCAGCACCGGGTATTTGTTCATAAGCCATATTATGGAGCCGTCCTTGGCGAGGATGTTTTGCAAATGCTCTACATCGCAGAAGGGACAAGCCCGTTCGGAGTGCCGAATGTTCTCCGGCTTTGTCCGCCCCAAAGCTATGTTGAAATGTAATGGATTGTTCATGATGCACCTCTCTTTTCTAGTCTATCACAGGTTGCGCGATTTGGGCAGACTCATAGGCATTATTTTGACATTAATGGTATAATGAAATAATCCGATATAGTTGCCGTAGCGGTGGTTGTCGGAGAAAGGAGTTGCCATGAAACCTACTACACTTTGCTTTGTAGTGACAGATACACAGATATTGCTGGGCCGCAAGAAACGTGGCTTCGGCGCTGATAAAATGAACGGCTTCGGCGGCAAGCGCGAGGCCGGCGAAACCTTTAGACAGTGTGCGGTGCGCGAGTTATTTGAAGAGGTCGGTCTCGTAGCCGACCCTGTGAAATTAGCGCCCGTCGGCTTAGTGGATTTTAGATTTCCCTTCAAACCGGAGTACAGCCATGTCAATTACGTATACTTGGTGAAGGAATACAGCGGCACGCCGTTAGAATCGGAGGAAATGGAGCCGCAGTGGTATCCGCTTTCATCACTGCCCTATGACCATATGTGGGAAGGCGATGTGGAATGGGTGTCGCGCCTTTTGAAGGGCGAAAAGCTGGAAGGCTATGTTACCTTTGGCGAAGATAACAGCAGTGTTATCGACATGAAGTTCAACGCTGTTGACGAAGTTCGCGAAATGGAATCTGTAGAGGAGATACACCAATGGCTACCGAAGTAAAACAGCCGTGGGTACAGGCTCTCTTAGATTGGTACTACGCCAATGGCCGCGAATTGCCATGGCGCGGTGTGGGCGATCCGTATCACATTTGGGTGTCCGAAGTAATGTCCCAGCAAACGCGCATTGAGGCCATGAAGCCGTACTACGAAAACTGGATGCGCCAGTTTCCTACGATGGAAGCGTTGGCGGCGGCTGATGAAGACACCGTCGTTAAGGCGTGGCAAGGCCTTGGGTATTATTCGCGGGCGCGCAACTTGCGCCTTGGCGTTAAAGAAGTGGTAGAAAAGTACAATGGCGTCGTGCCCCGTGACCGCAAGGCGGTAGAATCCTTGAAGGGCGTTGGCAATTATACGGCCGGTGCGATTTTGTCGCTAGCCTATGGCTTGCCGGAGCCGGCCATCGATGGCAATGTGCTCCGTGTGTATGCCCGCCTTTACTGTGTAACGGAGGACATTATGCGTACTGCCGGCAAGAAGCAGATAGCTGCCTTGGTAGATAGCACCTTGCCTAGCGACTGCGCCGGTGATTTTAACCAAGCCTTAATGGATTTTGGCTCCGCTGTGTGCATTCCAAAGGCACCGCGCTGCGAAGGCTGTCCCTTGCGCCGTTGGTGTGAAGCAGATGCTAAGAACATGGCGGCTGAGTTACCAGTGCGTATCGTTAAGACGAAGGTACCGACCATCCCGTTGACTGTTGGACTCATCGTGGACGGCGAAGGGCGATACTTATTACATCGACGGCCGGATACAGGCTTGCTGCGGTCTATGTGGGAATTTGCCACGGCGGCCGGTGACGGTTGCCGAATGGCGGCCGGTTTTCTGGAGCGACCTACTTGTGATGATTTAGCAAAATCTCTCGGTGTTATCGTTGATTGGTCCGACGCACCGATAACAACCTTGCGTCATGTTTTTTCCCATCGTATTTGGGATATGAAGGTATATAAAGGAACACTCAATGGCTACAAAGCGGTTCGACCTGTTGTAGGAGGCCTGGTGGCGCAAGACGATTCGTGGCGCTGGGTGAGTCCTGATGATTTCACCGAGTTACCGTGGGCGGGACCTCATGGGAAGCTGACGGTGTACTGTAAATGATATATGTTGACCGACGAGTACAGAGGAGGGGATGCCTATGACGGCTCGTATGATCTTTTTGACCGTAACCTTTTTAGGAGTTGTGGGCATATTGTTCCTGGGGTCGTGGCTTATAGCCCGGCTGTTTGGAACCTATCGGCGGAAGGTGTACGCTAGCTTGATTATCTTGCAAGCGGTACTCATTGCCGGTTGCGCTTATTACACTATTGCGCAGGCGAAGCTCTTTGGCACGCCAACTTACGCATTTTGGCGCCTGTGGACCACCGAAACCTATGGTGTTTTGTTAGGTATGGCAGTGAACACGGCTATTCTTGGCATTATTGCTTTGGTGAGTTTAATCGTTACGAAAATTCAGAAACGCCGACAGCGTAAATTGTTGGCTCGGCAGGCCACTACCGCTGAAGCTGATGGTGAGTCTACTAGTGAAATGACTGGCGATAGCACTGGTACTGATGCGGCGCTGGCCACGCAGATCGCGACGGACCAAGCAGAAGCAGAGACTATGTATTTCAAAGCGTCGCGCC
>ERZ791611.301-NODE-301-length-53456-cov-9.173330_pt1 | contig 53456 bp, 38 predicted proteins | sample MGYA00510275_ERZ791611 | MGnify/ENA primary metagenome ERZ791611 (study PRJEB30046, sample SAMN00791912) | human gut metagenome | study: EMG produced TPA metagenomics assembly of the A metagenome-wide association study of gut microbiota in type 2...
GGGAGATATGACCTCTTCGGAAGGACGCGCCCTGTTCAATGAAGACCTGAAAGCAGGCAAGACCGGCGAAATCTATCGTGGACTGACTTACTGGACTCCGAATATCAATATCTTCCGTGATCCCCGCTGGGGACGTGGACAGGAAACCTATGGCGAGGACCCGTACCTGACAGCCAAAATGGGTTCGGCGATCGTCCACGGCCTGGAAGGAAATAATCCGGAGTATCTGAAATCGGTGGCTTGTGCTAAACATTATGCCGTACACAGCGGTCCTGAACACAACCGCCATTCTTATGACGCCCGTGTTTCCATGTATGACCTTTGGGATACTTACTTGCCCGCTTTCCGGGAACTGGTGACTAAAGCGAAGGTACATGGTGTGATGTGCGCCTATAACCGTTTCGAAGGAACTCCCTGTTGCGGGCATAACGAGTTATTACAGGATATTCTTCGTAACCAGTGGAAGTTCGACGGATATGTGACGTCCGACTGCTGGGCAGTCAGTGATTTTGCCAAGTATCATAAAACACATAGCAACGATACGGAAGCCGTAGCCGATGCCGTTCTGAACGGTACAGACCTTGAATGCGGTAATCTTTATCAGAAATTGCAACAAGGGGTGGAGAAAGGCTTGATCTCCGAGAAAGATATCAATGTCTCTTTGGCTCGCCTGTTCGAAATCCAGTTTAAGCTGGGTATGTACGATCCTGCTGACCGCGTGCCTTATGCATCTATCGGTCGTGAAGTGATCGAATGTGATGCCCACAAAAAGCATGCCTATGAGATGGCGCAGAAATCAATGGTGTTATTGAAGAATAATAAGAATATCCTGCCGTTGAATGCCTCCAAGATCAAACGTATCGCCCTGATCGGTCCGAATATGGATAATGGCAGCACCCTGTTGGCTAACTATTTTGGTACGCCGAGCGAAATCATTACCCCGTATAAGAGTTTGCAGAAACGCTTTGGTAACAGTATTCAGATCGATACGCTGACAGGTGTCGGTATTGTTCAGAAACTGGAAGGTGCTCCTTCTTTTGCCCAGGTGGCTGCTCAGGCTAAGAAAGCAGACATTATCATTTTCGTGGGTGGTATCAGCGCTGATTACGAAGGCGAAGCCGGTGATGCCGGAGCTGCCGGTTACGGTGGGTTTGCCAGCGGTGACCGTACAACGATGAAACTGCCTCCCGTGCAGACCGAACTGATGAAGGAACTGAAAAAGACGGGCCGTCCGCTGATCCTGGTCAATATGTCCGGTTCCGTGATGAGCTTCGACTGGGAGAGCCGCAATGCCGATGTGATCCTGCAAGCCTGGTACGGCGGACAAGCTGCCGGCGATGCCATCACCGATGTTCTCTTTGGCGACTATAACCCGGCCGGCCGTATGCCGTTGACTACCTATATGAATGACGAGGATCTTCCGGATTTCGAGGATTATTCGATGGCAAACCGTACGTACCGTTATTTCAAAGGCGATGTAAGATATCCGTTCGGCTATGGCTTGAGTTATACTACCTTCGGGTATGCTCCTTTGCAGAATGCCTCTACCGTCAAGACCGGAGAAAGCATTCAGGTAACCACAACCGTAACGAACACCGGAAAACGTGCCGGCGACGAAGTGGTTCAGTTGTATATATCCCATCCGCAGAACGGCAACACCCGTGTCCCCTTACGTGCCCTGAAAGGTTTCAAACGTATTCATCTGGATACAGGTGAAAGCCGGCAGGTAACCTTCACCCTTTCTCCCGAAGAACTGTCTTTGGTGGATGAAAAGGGTAACCAGGTCGAGAAAGAAGGCACAGTCGAATTATATATCGGCGGCGGCCAGCCTTATAAATCGGAAGGTAGTTTCGGGGAACTGAAGATTGAAGGGGAGAAATATGTAGTTTATTAATTTCTATTGCATATCACAACTGTGCTCCTTTCATATCACAACTGTGCTCCTTTCATATCACAGTTGGATTCCGTTTGTTTCACAGATGGATTTCTTTTGTATCACAGCTGTGATATGCAAAAAGAATCAGATGTAAATAACAAGGGAAAGCAGGCAAACAGCACTGCTTCCCTTGTAATAACCAATAACCGGAAGGGAGATAGAACACTCCGGTATACGAGCTTGCAGGCGATTGATCCGTTTTCATATCTGTTGGGATCAATTACTGCAAGCTTTGTTATTTTTACCCCGATATTGGTTGTATAATTATTTATTTACTTATTTTTGCGCGGGGATATTAGGAGATGAGACATCCGCTTTTTACTATTATATACAGAGAAAAAACTATATTGCTATGATTATTAACGAGAGTACATTCAAAGATGCATATAATGATTATTTTGAAATTGTATGTCGTTTTTTGAATTATTATACCCGCGATTATCAGGCAATAGAGGAGATGGTTCAGGATGTCTTTGTCTGCTTATAGGAAGACTACGAAGAAAAGGAAATATTGAATACAAATGTAGTAAATTGCACAACGCATCGTGCAATTGAGGTAGATACAAGATAATTCCGGACTTTATCGTGCATTGACATCAGATGGAGATGAAGTATTTCAGCAGCGTCCTTTGTACGAAGATTTATTCTTTCAATATTATCGTCCTGCCTTGCATAAAGAGGAGGAGGTAAAGGCTTCTGCCGGGGGAATTTACCTCTCACTACAAAAGAAGAGCAGTGTGAAACTTCCAATGGGCAATGTTTCCGTCTTCGGCCGCTTTTTGAAGAGGCTGGGAGTAATGACGCAACTGGTGACAGGGGCGGTTGTATTTAGTGGTTGAAAAGTCGTGAATACGCAATAATAATCCACACAATAAGCAGCTATTTGCTATTTTTTATAGCGATAGCTGCTTTTATATTTGTGTTTGAAATGAAGACACATAATTGAACAGCATATCCCTTAGCGGAGTACAATTTATTTACAAATGAAGAAGATTTTAATACTATCCCTGTCCGTATTGAGTACACTCTTATTTTCTGCTTGTACGGATCAAGCTAATCAGCCGGAAAGTCAGGCAGAAAATATCATAGGAAAACACACCATCCGCTTTACGGAACCTCCTAAACGTATACCCGCACCGCATTCGGTCGATGCACCTTTGTTGGGGAATGGTTTTACCGGGGTAGCCTTGTCGGGAACACCGGAGTCGCAGGTCTTTTATGTCGCCAGGAATGATTTCTGGAGACTGAAGTCTGCTTTGGACGAATCATTTCCTCTTGTCCTGGGTAAGATAGAACTGGATATCCCTCAATTGAAAGATGCCTCCTATCTGGTGGAACAGCAGCTATATGATGCCGTATCGACCACCCGTTTTACCAAAGGGGATATTTCCGTTTCCTACAAAGCCTTTGTTCCTGCCACGGAAGATATGCTGATAGTGGATTTGAATATGGAAGGGAATGGTTCTGTGGAAGGTACTGCCGGCATATCTTTCTTGGGAAAAGAAGAACAGATTGATAAACCGCCTCTTGAACGGATATTCCCCGATGTCAGGGAGCATGAGATGAAACCGAATGGTATTGAGTATCTGTCCCGTGCCTTCGTAGACTCTGTCGATATACCGACTAAAGGTGCTATGGCGTTACGGGTAAGCGGATCTACGGATGGCAAATTTACCCTGGAACCGGGAAAAACGGTCCGTTTGGTGTGTGCCTTCTCCAGCAATTTCAAGAGTGACGATTGTGTGGCTACCGTCATAAAAAAAGTGGAAGACTTTACTCCGGCACGACAGGCTGAGATAGAGAAAAGCCATAAAGAATGGTGGCGGAACTATTGGGAAAAATCGTATGTCAGCATACCGGATAGTGTAATTGAAAAACAATATTATCTCTCTCTTTACGGTATGGGGGCCTGTAGCCGGGATATGGATTTCCCACCCTCTATTTTTGGTACCTGGATCACGAAAGAACGTCCTTACTGGAATGGGGACTATCATCTGAACTATAACCACATGGCTCCTTATTATGCGCTTTATTCAGCCAACAGGATTGAGCAGGCTGATCCCTATATTTCCTCTATGTTAGCACAGATAGAGAGAGGAAACTATTACTCGGAGAAAGTCACCGGCATTCCGGGAGGCATTTTGCTGCCTGTAGGTGTGGGACCATTAGGTGTTGAAACGACCCGCAGGACTCCGTTCATGGATACCTATTATTATGGCTGGATTGAGAGTGGAAATATAGAAGACGAAGGTATGTTCTGGGGACAAAAAAGCAACTCCGCCTATGCGGTTGTTAATATGTCCATGCAGTTTTATCATACCTGGGATGAAGCCTATACCCGGAAAGTGTATCCTTTCGTAAAAGGGGTTGCCACCTTTTGGGAGAATTACCTGACACGTGAAGGTGACCGCTATGTCATTTATAATGATGCGATCCATGAAGGTACGGTCGGGACGATGAATCCTATTCTTTCATTAGGACTGGTGCGGATGGTGATGCAGACCGTTTCTGACATGAGCGCTCTTTTAGGAGTCGATGAAGAAAAGAGAACGCAGTGGCAGTTTATCGAAGAACATCTTCCTGATTATCCGTTGCAGGAGCGAAACGGTAAGACAGTCTTCCGGTATACGGAAAAAGGTTGCGACTGGTGGGACGGAAATACACTGGGAATCCAGCATATTTATCCCGCAGGCCAGATCGGTCTGAACAGTGATCCCAAGTTGCTGGAGGTCGCTTATAACACAGTCGATGAAATGCAACGTTGGCTGGATTCGAATGGAAGTAACAGCTTTTTCCCGGCAGCCGTACGGATCGGTTATAAGCCGGATAGCATTCTGGCTCATTTGAACACTTATTCAAAACATACCTACCCGAATGGCTTTCAGTTGAATAACCCGCATGGTATCGAAAACTGGAGCACGGTACCCAATACAATCAACGAAATGCTCTGTATGGGACACCAGGATATTGTCCGTGTCTTTCCTGTATGGCCTCGCGATAAGGATGCGTCGTTCCATCAGATTCGGGTAGAAGGTGCCTTTTTGGTTTCCGGCGAACAGAAAGGCGGAGCAGTCACATCTTTGACTCTTGTCAGTGAGAAAGGCCGCGATTTAACTTTGCAGAATCCGTGGAAAGGTAAGAAAGTTGAGATTACAGACCCGGTTGCCGGTAAGAGAACCGTGGACGGTGATTTTATAAAAATGAAGACAGAGGCCGGTCAGACGTACCGGTTTGCCATGGGGAAATAAAGGTCTGCAATAATAATCCGTTTAATAAGCAGCTATTTTTTATAGTAATAGCTGCTTTTATATTTGTATGGTAACGCCATCATTTTACCAGTCCGTTACCTCGCTTATGCAAAACAATGTTAAATAATTGTACTCGAATCACGGAAACTATAACGGTATAGTATCCTTAATATAGATTCGGTAATAATGCAATGTATCATTTATAGAAAAAATACCACGAATGCACAAAATTGAGCAGTTATCAGACCAACAGTTAATGAAAGAGATTATGTCTGATAACTTTAAAGCTTTTACAGAGCTTTACAATAGATATAAACATACTCTCTTTCAGTTTGTCATCCGGCTTTCGCACGGCGATTATTCGATGGCAGAGGAAGTTGTGCAGGAGACATTTATCATTATCTGGGAGAACCGGAAGAAGATTGTGGTTGAATTTTCATTTCAGGGTTATCTGAAAAAGGTATCCCGTAACCTGTTCCTGAAAGAAACGGCAAAACGTATTCAGGAACAGTTGATGATCTCACAGATTGAGAATGTCAGGGAAGCCGAGAATTGTGTGGAGGATGAAGTCGAGTTGAACCTGTTGCTGGAGGAAGTGGAGCGTATCATCTCCATGTTGCCACCCGCCAGGCAAAAAGTCTATCGCTTGAAACACATCGAGCATCTTTCGCAAAAGGAGATAGCCAGCCTGTTGGATATTTCGGAAAACACGGTGGAGAGCCATCTGAAACAGTCGACAAAGTTCCTAAGCCAGATGCTGAGAGCGAACAGGGGTGACTTGCTGAATGGCATAGCTTTATTACTTTATCCTATTTTTTCATTCTTATTTTAAAGGAATAACTATGAGCAGACAGATTGAATTATTAGATAAATTCTACGATAATAAAGCTACTGAAAGTGAAAAACGTCAGTTAGCCGGGCTGTTGAATGACCCGGACAGGTGGACGGATGATTTTGATAAAATATGGGATCATTCCTTCGGTCATATGCCTGATTCGACAGACGAGCGGATTTTTAAGGCTATCACTGCAACGGCTAACCCAACAAAGATAAATATCAGAAAGTTTTTTATGCGTATGGTTACCTGCGCGGCTGTTTTCGGTGCCGTCGCCATATCGTTATTCTATTGGAACGAAAACCGCTTGTTAACCAAATATAACGATATGACCGTAGAAGTAGGTCACGGACAAAAGTCGGATATTTCCTTGCCGGACGGCACAATAGTCCATCTGAATGCCGATTCCAAACTGCGTTATGGCAGTCATTTTAACGGGAAACAGCGTCAGGTCGAACTGACCGGCGAAGCCTATTTTGATGTAGCAAAGGATGCCCAATCTCCTTTCATCGTAAAAGCCGGCGATATCCAGGTACGTGCTTTAGGAACTTCATTTAATGTCCATGCTTATCCTGATGATGAAAATATCACGACTTATCTGGCAGAAGGTTCGGTTATAGTTTCATCGCCGGAACAGTCCCTTCATTTAAGTCCGGGGGAAGTGGCTGTCTATTCGTTGGCAGATACCCGGATGACAAAGAAACAAGAGGAGGATGACCGGTTGTTTATCGCCTGGATGAATAATGAAATGGTATTCAACGATGAGCCGATCCTGAATATTATCAAGCTGCTGGAGCGTAATTATAATGTGAAGTTTGAGATTAAAAGCGATAAGCTGAATAGCATAACTTTCACCGGTACACTGAAAAATGCCAGCTTGCAATCAACGTTATATGCTTTGCAATTTACCTCTTCTGTCTCTTATAAGAAAAAAGAGGACGTGATAGAACTCTATAGTGATTAACCCTTTAAATATTATCAATATGACATAGAAAAAACACATGTACGCAAAAAGGGAAAGTGCTTGCAACACCTTCCCCTTCATTAGTCAATCAAGAGAGTTGAATATTCGCAAGTAGTCACTCTCTGGTAATTAACCATTTAATACTACACAAAAGTATGAATAAAAAATCAGAAACTATTTCTTCCTTTATTCAAAAAAGAAAGATTATGAGAAAAGTAGGGGTTATATGTTTGTCTGCCTTTCTCACAACTTCAGTATTCGCACAGGTAACTGTCAACGTAAAGCAACAAACGATCAAGCAGGCGTTACGTTCTATTGAGAAAGTAACTGACTATCGATTCTTTTACAGTAACCAACTTCCGGATTTGGATAAAAAAGTAACTTTCGAGGTGAATAACCAATCGATAGAAGCAACAATGAGCAAGTTGTTGAGCGGTACAGGTTTGGTTTACGAAAAGAAAGAAGATAACCAGATTTATTTGGGGATAAAAGAAAGTAAAAGTGGCCAGAAAGAAAATAAGAAAATTACAGGAACGATTGTTGATGACAAGGGTGAACCGGTAATTGGTGCAAATGTATCTATTAAAGGGTCAACGGTTGGTACGATTACTGACATTGACGGAAATTTCAGCTTGGATGCAATGTCGGGGGCGACATTGCTCATATCCTATATAGGATATGAAACTCAGGAAATCACGGTCAGTAATCAGTCTGTGTATAACATAAAATTGTCTGAAGATACACAAGCGTTGGATGAAGTTGTAGTGGTTGGTTATGGTACTCAAAAGAAGATAAACCTGACCGGTGCCGTAGCAACAGTAACTCCGGAAGACATCCAAAGTCGGCCGATAACCAATGTGACACAGGCCTTGCAAGGTGTCACTCCAGGTTTGAATATTACGTCATCATCTAAATTTGGAGGTGAAGTCGGTAGTCCCATGGATATGAATATCCGTGGTGTAGGTTCTTTGACAGAAGGGTCGGGTAAACCTTATGTATTGGTGGATGGTGTACCTATGGAACTGGATTTGGTCAATCCGAACGATATTGAAAATATCTCTATCTTGAAGGATGCTTCTTCGGCTGCAATTTATGGAGCAAGAGCTGCCTATGGTGTTATCCTAGTTACTACCAAATCTGGCTCGAAGGACGAGAAGTTCACTATCTCTTATAATGCAAACTTTGGCTGGAAGACACCTACCATGTTGCAAAAGACCGTTAATTCGTTGGATTTCGTCACGGCTATGAACGATGCTTGCGACAATGCCGGGGTGACGCACCTGTACACAGACGAAATGGTCGAACTGGTAAAGAAGAATATCGCCAGTGGTAATAGGATGGATGGTGTTATACCGGATCGTTCCAACCCTACGCAATGGGGACAGAATGGTGATACGTATGCCAATACGGATTGGACGGATGTCTATTTCAAAAATTGGGCATTTCAAAACAGCCATGACGTATCTATTACAGGTAGAACCGGTAAATCGTCTTACTATGCCGGTTTGGGTTATATGAAACAGGAGGGGCAGTTGAATTTCTTCGATGAAAACTATCGTAGATATAATGTGACGGTAAATAATAGTACTAAGCTTACTCCTTGGTTGACTTTTAAGTTGAACTCCAAGTTTGCACGAAGCGACCGTGACCTGCCTGTGGGTTATAGCGGATACGACCGTACCGTAAATTATCACATGATAGCAAGAGCTTATCCGACATTACCGGTTAGAAACCCGAATGGAGGTTTTATGGAGTCTAACAGTGTAGTTCAGATTTTGCAGGAAGGTGGTTCGGAAAAACAAGAGACTACTACAGCTTACATCACGCCTAGTTTCGAAATAAATGTGCTTGATGGATTGAAAGTGAATGGAGACTTTACCTATAATTATGTGGGATATAACCGTGATACCCATTTTGCCAAAGTGTATGTACAGGATGTAAAACCGACTGAGTCTCATTATCACCATGCGAATAACTTCAACCAAATAGAAGAGGAGCAACGGACGGATACGTACACTACCGGTAACTTGTATGCTAACTATCAAAAGGCGTTCGGCAAACATTCTTTGGATGCTTTGGTCGGTGGACAGCTTGAATACTTCAAGCGAAAAGGTTTGAAAGGTTCTAAACGCGACCTGATTACTGATAATGTCCCGTCTATTGGTACGGCTACCGGATTGACTAATTTGAGTGACGAGATCTCTGAATGGTCTACTGTTGGTTCCTTCGTCCGCTTGAACTACTCGTTCGACGATCGTTATATGTTTTCCTTCAATGGTCGTTATGATGGCTCATCCCGTTTCCGTGAAGGCAAGCGGTTTGGTTTCTTCCCTTCTTTCTCTGCTGCCTACAATATGCATCGTGAGAAATATTGGGAACCTATCGCACCGATTGTAAACACATTCAAACTCAGGGCTTCATATGGTACGCTGGGTAATCAGGAAGTACCTAACTATTTGTTCTATGAAACTATTCCTATCAAGACGAATTTAGAATATATCATCAATGGGGCTCGTCCTATCTATACGCAAACACCGGATTTGGTTAGCTGGGACTTGACTTGGGAAGAGTCTCGTACCTTGAATATTGGTGCAGATATGTCTTTCCTGGATAACCGTTTGAGCGCAACTGTTGAATGGTATTCACGTGAGACCGTCAATATGTTCGGTCCGAGTGAAGCACTTCCGGCTGTGCTGGGTAAGGATGCTCCTAAGAAAAATAATGCTTCATTGCGAACAAATGGATTTGAACTTACCTTGAATTGGAAACACCGTGTGAACAAGGATTTCAGCTACTCTATCACCGGTACGTTGGCTGATGCCCAAACAGAGGTAACTAAGTATAACAATCCGACCGGGATTATCTCGGATAAAACCTATTTTAAAGGACAAAAACTGGGTGATATCTGGGGATATGTAACCGATGGATTCTTTACTAGTGAAGAGGATGTCAAGAAGTCACCGGATCAATCGGCTATCCACGCTAAATGGAATCCCGGAGATATGAAATACATAGATTTGAATAAGGATGGTAAGATTGACTGGGGTGACAATACGATAAATAACCCCGGCGACAAAAAAGTCTTGGGTAACAATACACCGCGTTTCTTGTATGGTTTGATGTTTGCCGGTCAATATAAAGATTTCGATTTCAGTGTATTCTTTCAAGGTGTTGGTAAGCGCGATGTGTTTATCGGTTCTACTACTTATTTCGGTTTTCAGGGTAATAAGTATTTTGATAACGTTCATGAGCATAATATGGATTATTGGCGCGAAGATAATAAAGACGCATTTTTTGCTCGTCCTTATTCAACCGGCGAAGTGAGCAAGAACCAGCAGGTACAGTCTCGTTTTATCCAAAACGGTGCTTATTTGCGTTTGAAAAACTTACAACTGGGTTATACGTTGCCAAGCGAATTGTTGCAAGGAGTAGGTATTGACAAACTTCGTTTCTACTTCTCTGGCGAGAACCTCTTGACCTTCACAAAATTGATGGATGGCGTAGATCCAGAAGGTACTTCCGGAGCATGGGGGGATGCGAAGTCTTATCCGCTCTCATTAGTATGTTCGTTTGGTGTAAATCTTACTTTTTAATTGATTAGGGATATGAAAAAGAAATTATTGATATGTGCCTCTGTTTTAGCTTCTGCATTGGTAAGTTGTGATTCATTTCTCGACAGAGAGCCTTTGGATAAAATTAGTAGCGAAGCCTATTTCAAGACAGCTAAGGATTTGGAACTTTATGTGAATCAGTTTTATACAGTTTTTCCAGCATTTGGCGGTTTCGGTATCGGTTATTTGGCTACTGACGGTAATAGTGACAATATGGTTACTGAAGATTACAATACTCAGTTGGCCGGCTATACGACGGTACCTGGAAATGCTAGTGATGCCGGATGGAATTGGGGAGAGATCCGTTCTATTAACTATATGTTGGGTAATCTGGGACACATGGAGACTGCGTTCGATCAAAACAAGCAATTTATCGGCGAAGCGTACTTCTTCCGTTCTTACTATTATTTCTCTTTATTGAAAAAGTTTGGCGATTTGCCTTGGGTCAATGAGGCATATGATACTGACTCTAAAGAGTTGTTCAACCCGCGTGTTGCTCGTAACGTTATCGTTGATTCTATGTTGGTTGATTTAGACAAGGCTATCGAGTATATTCCGGAAAAAGGCAAGGTTGATGCCGGACGTTTATCTAAAGAGGCTGCTTTGCTGTTTAAATCGCGTGTGGCGTTGTATGAGGCTTCTTGGGAAAAATATCATCAAGGTACCAAGTTTGGTGTGGAAGGATCGGACTATAACGCTTATTACCGTGTGGCTGCTGATGCGGCTAAGCAAGTGATGGATATGGGAACCTATTCTTTGTTTACGACCGGCGATCCGAATACCTCTTACTACAATTTGTTCAATAAAACGGAGTTCCAAGATAATCCGGAAGTCATACTTGCACGTACCTATTCGCTTTTACTGGGATTGACTCATAGAGCGCAGAATTATCTGATCTATAGAGGATCCCGTACCGGTTTGAGCAAGAGCTTGGTAAATGATTATCTTTGTTTGGACGGAAAGCCTGTTGCTACACATCCGGAACATTCAGATAAGAACTTGACTGACGAAATAAAAGATCGTGATCCCCGTCTGGCACAAACTATTTGGTGTCCGGGTGACTTACGCTATGGAGTTGGTGAAGAACCTTTGTATTTCGAACTTCCTTTTTTGAATTTGACAGGCGAACAGCATTGTACGACTGGTTATCAGTTGAAGAAAGGTTCTGATCCTTATTGTGTGGATACGGAAAATGCAGAGACTGGCGTTATCGTGTTCCGTTATGCAGAGGCTTTGCTGAATTATGCAGAAGCTAAGGCTGAGTTAGGTGAAATCACGCAAGAGGATGTGGATAAAACAATCAATGTCATTCGCCAGCGTGTGGGTGTGGCTGGTCTCCAGTTGAATAATATTGCGAACGACCCGAATTGGCAGTTCCCTGCCCTTTCTCCAATTATTAACGAAGTCCGTCGTGAAAGACGTGTGGAGTTTGCTTGCGAAGGCTATCGTTTGGACGACTTGATGCGTTGGAGAGCACACGAACTGATTGTAAACAAACGTTTGAAGGGATATTATTATAATGCTTCTGATTTTCCGGAGATCGTTGTTGGAGAAGGTGTTTATTTGGATGAAAATGGGTATGTAGATCCTTATCAGGTATCTTTGCCTAACGGATTCCAGTTTAATCCGGAAAGAGATTATTTGTTACCATTGCCTACCACAGAACTGGTATTGAATGGTAAATTAGAGCAAAACCCAGGTTGGAATTAAGTTCTTAGGCTTAGATGCCCTCAGTCCCTGGACTAAGACACCCTCAGTCTAGGGACTTACTTTGTCTCAGTTTGGCAGGGAGTAATAATCCACTGAAAAGGTATTTATTTGCTATATTATAAAGAAATGGGAGTTTGTATTTTTGTAGCTTTGATAATTATAAGAATAAGATTTTATGAAAAAGCATTGGAACATTATAGGTCTATTGATATTGTCAATATTTCTGTTCTCCTTTAAACCCAAGGAGAAAGATCCTGAAATTATTTATTTGCGGGAAAACCCTACACCGGGAATGCAGTTGGCTGCTACCGAAGTCCAAAAGTATGTTTATCAGCGGACGGGTAAATTGTTGCCGATAAAGAAATTTGGGAAAGGAAAGGCGGTATCTGCCATTATGTTGATATGTGATAGTATGAAGTTGGAACCTGAGACGTTTAGCCTTTCTGTTGAAAATTCGTCCCTTTATTTGAAAGGCGGGTCGGATGTCGCCCTTTTGTATGCCGCTTACCAATATGCCGAATTGTTGGGCGTACGGTTTACATTACATGGAGATATCATTCCGGACACTCCCTATCAGGGTTCTTTGTTGCAATGTGGCAAAGGAGATTATAAGCCGTTATTTGCATTGAGAGGCTTATTGCCTTTCCATGACTTTCCGGAAGGACCGGATCTGTGGAACGAAGATATGTATAAGTCTTGCATGACACAGATGGTAAAAATGAAAATGAATTTCTTCTCTTTGCATACTTATCCGCATGTAGAGCCGAATGTTTGGGTCGGCTTGCCGGAGGATATGGATAAAGAAGGAAATGTAACTTATTCGTATCCTACAACCTTAGCTAATACCAGCCGTCCGGGAGCCTGGGGATATTCGGCTATGGATACACGTGATTATTGCTGCGGAGCTTCTGCTCTATTTAAAGATTCTATATACGCCAGTCCGCTTGTAGAAGGACTTTTGCCATGGCCGAAAGGGCAGGATCAGATGAACGAAGTGTTTAATCGTACCGGAGCTTTATGGGATGATGCATTCTCTTTCGGTAAACAATTGGGTATTCGCTTTTGTGCAGGATTGGAATCACCTTTGTCTATTCCTAAAGAAGTGGCAGAACGTTTGAAAGAAAAGAACATAGCTCCTGGAAGTCGTGAGGCGAAAGAATTATTATATAAAGGTATCTTTTCACGTATACAGAAAAGACATCCATTGGATTATTTCTGGTTGTGGACTCCGGAAGGATGGACTTGGGGGACTCCTTCCAAGGAATCTATACAGAGTACGGTGGAAGATGTTCAGATCGCTCGTTCCGTATTGTCAGAAATGGGGGATCCTTTCGGTTTCGGATTAAGTGGTTGGGTATTAGGACCACCCAATGATACGAAGTTGTTTGACCGGTATTTGCCAGCCGGTGATTTTATGTCTTCATTGAGCCGTTTGGTAGGGCAGGAGCGTATTGATCTCGGATATAAAGAACTTCCGAATAGCCGTATGAAAATGCCTGTACTTTGGTTGGAAGACGATCCCGCTTTGACGACTCCGCAATTTTGGGCAGGACGTTTGCGTAGTGATATAGCAGAAAGTTATGCGGCAGGTTGTAGCGGTATAGTAGGTAATTTTTGGCGAACTCGTTCCATCGCTCCCAATATTATAGCCATGGCTGATGCTTGTTGGGAACAGGAGGATTGGAATCCGGATTTTGGAAAGCCGTATCAGTATGTCCCTGTGCCGACGAATGATATTCGGATAGGCGGTGTCGGGACAAATTATTACAGGCATATCAAAGGGACGGAAGACCAGTACTTATACAATACCCAGCGTTACGATTTGGAAGGCTTTAAAGTGAAGGTACCCAACGGAAACTATAAAGTGACTTTCTTGTTCAGTGAAACTATGTTTAACGAACCGGAAAAGCGTGTTTTTCATCTGAAGATACAGGATTCGGAAGTATTGCGGAATATAGATGTTTTTAAAGCAGCCGGACGTGATAGTGCTTATACGATTACTTCCGGTATGGTCAAGGTGGATAATTATACGTTGAATATTCAGTTTGAACCGGTGGTTGGTCCTACGTTTTTATCCGGATTTATAATTGAAGGGAAAACGGCAGATGTGAACCAAATCAAAGGTACGCCTTACAGGCGGTGTATAGATGTAGGCGGCGGTTTATATAAAGATTTTGAAGCTGATTTGAGTGAACAAGTAGGAAATAAACAGCAAAAGCCTCGTGATATGTCTGCCACTTCCTTGTATCAGGATTATGCGTGTCATGAATTCGGACCGGAAGTAGGTAATCGGGTGGCTACCATTTTTGAATCGTTGGATGGAACAGTCGGAAATGAGGGACATTTGGGATTCCGTATGCCTCGTCCGGCAGCTTGGATTACCGGTCCGGGTGTTATTCAACCCAATGAAACGCCTTGGGAGGAAGAAGCGGTTAAATATGCATTTGTCGATTCTTTATATGCCTTACGAGGGCTGATCAAAGGGAAAGGGAATAAAGCCCGTTTTGATTATTGGTTGAATACGTTCTCTTGTTTGCGAACGATGGGTGAATTAGGGTGTATGCGCGGATTGTTGGACAAACAGATGCAAGAGTTGTCTGCCTTGTTGTCAGAGAATGAGAAACGCTCTTTTGTAGAAGATAAAATACTTCCTTTGCGAATAGACCTGTCACGTAAATGGGAACAGATGATCGGTTATTTGATGCAAACTGTATATACATCCGGAGAGTTAGGAACTCTTATCAATTTAGAATCACAAACCCGGAAGACTTACGGATTCCTGACTAAATACGATAAAGAATTGGAAACAGCCTACGGGAAGATATTACCGGCTGAAATAGGTTTGTCTAAAACCTATTCGCAGTCTCCCCGCCTGATTGTTCTCAATGAACGTACGGTTCTTGAAAAGGAAGAAGACTATAAGATGGAGGTAGTTGTTTTAGGTATGACTAATTCAGATAAAGTTCCGGTCTTGATGTATCGTGAATTGGGGAAAGGAAAGTTCAAAGCTATAAAAATGGTCTGTGAGAAAGGAAATATCTTTAGTGTACAGATCCCGGATAATACAGGAAAAACGCTCGAGTATTATGTTTCGATGGAGATAGAAGGAAAAGTCTTATCTTACCCTGCATCTGCACCTGAGAAGAATTCAACTTGGGTTAGGCTGTAAGTAAGCAATAATAATCCACCAAATAAGCAGCTATTTGCTATTTTTCATAGCGATAGCTGCTTTTATCTTTGTACCCGATAAGATATGTCGCATTGAAAATGAATATTCGTATCATGAAAAGAGTAAATCTGTTCTTCTGCCTCCTGTTGCAACCTTTGTGGCTTTGTGCGCAAACGATATTGCCATTGGTAAGTCCGGCGGAAATATTAAAAGCAGAGATCCGGGTGAGTGACAAGTTCGTGGATATCGATCTGTTTGACAAGGGAGGGAAAGTTGTCGAGGCGAAAACTTTGCAACTGGAGTTGGATAAAACCATATTAGCCGGAAACTGGCAGGTAGCCGGTCAGACGAGAACTTCGGTCGACCAGACCTGGCAACCGGTTTACGGCGAACGTTCGCTGGTAACAAACCGGTATAATGAATTGGAACTGTTGCTTCGTTCCGATGAAAACCAAAAAGAAATGACATTGCTTGTCCGTTTGTATGACGAGGGACTTGCTTTCCGTTATGCTTTCGACAAAGTGGATTTCTGGAACTGCACGTTGGTGAATGAGAAAACACAATTCCTGTTTGCGCGAGATTGTGATACTTGGGTGACAGGCGGGGCACAAGGAGCTTATTCTAAAACCAAGTTGGGAGTCTTGAAAGGTACGGCCGATCGCCCGCAGGTCGTGCAGATTTCTGATAAACAGTTTGTGGCAATTGGCGAAGCGGCTTTGGTGGACTATTCACGCATGAAACTGGGTAAGAGTGAAGAAGGAATCGGTGTACAATCGGTTTTGTCAGGTAAGGTAAATCTTGATTTGGCGGGTTACCGATCTCCTTGGCGTTATGTGATGGTGGCCGATCATCCCGGGATGTTGGTACAGAACAATTATTTTGTCTTGAATTTGAATGAACCTAACCAAATAGAGAATACGAGTTGGATCAAACCGGGGCAGGTGATTCGTGAAGTGACATTGACTACAGCCGGAGGATTGGCTTGTGTGGATTTTGCAGCAGAAAACGGAATTGAATATGTGGAGTTTGATGCCGGTTGGTATGGGGATGAGTATAATCCGGAATCGGATGCATCGACTATAACCGTCGATCCCAAACGCTCAAAAGGTCCGCTGGATCTTCATAAAGTGATAGAGTATGCTAACCAAAAAGGGATTGGCATTATTTTGTATGTCAACATGAAAGCTTTATCGAAACAATTGGATCAAATACTTCCTTTATATAAACAATGGGGAGTAAAGGGCTTGAAATATGGCTTTGTCGATGTCGGCGACCAATATTCGACAGCCTGGCTGCATCAGGCAATCCGTAAAGCGGCCAAATATGAACTCATGGTCGATGTTCATGACGAATACCGTCCGACCGGTTATTCCCGTACCTACCCGAACCTGATTACGCAGGAAGGTATCCGCGGAGATGAGGAAAGTCCGAACTTGAATCAGGCGATTTATACGTTATACAACCGTATGATTTGCGGGGCAGGCGATTATACGAACTGTTTCTTTGCCGAACGTGTGACGGAAAAGATGGGCGGACGTGCGGCTCAATTGGCTAAACGTATTGCCATTTACAGCCCGTGGCAGTTTATCTTCTGGTATGACCGTCCTTACAAGGCTCCGTCACGTGACGGAGGTGCCGGTTCAACTGAATCGGTGATTAAGACGGATGCTATAACCGACTTTTATTGTTCGATTCCTGTTGTATGGGATGATACCCGCTTTTATGAAGGCGATATGGATTCGTATGCGGTAGTTGCCCGCCGTTCGGCATCCGACTGGTATGTCAGCATCCTGAATGCCGGCGATAAACGGCAGGTCGTATTGCCGCTTGATATGTTGAAAGACCAGTCCCGGTATAAAGCGACTTTATATTATCAGGCACCGGGTAAAAAGAAAGAAGTTGTCAGCGTGAAGGAAATCAAATTGCAGGGACAGGAAAACCTTACGTTGGATGTGGAAGGTAACAGCGGTTGCGTATTGTACCTTACGCAAGACTGGCCCCAACGCTCTTACCAGGCCGGACCTGTCGACATGGAGGTTGTGCAGCGTGGAGATTCGGAGTTTCCTGTCGGTTTTTCGGCATTTTCGTTGGAGGGCCATTTTGTCTGGTGCGGTTCGGCTATCCGGGCGGAAGAGGATGGAAGATACTATCTGTTTTATTCTGCCATGGAGTCGGGAACCGGACATCCGCCTTTTGTCGATGCCTGGCTGTTAGGGTCGAAGATAGGGGTCGCTGTTTCCGATTCTCCTTATGGGGGATACAAAAATATTGGTTTTGTCTATAATAAGGACGGCTATACTCCGGACCGGAGCTCGTGGGATGCCCAGACCGTTTCGAATACACATATCAAGCGCTTTAACGGGAAATATTACCTGTATTACTGCGGTTCGGTAGACCCCGGAGAGAATGCCCGTATAAAAGGAACGCTGAGTAAAAGGGACCGTATCCAGCAGAACCAGAAATTGGGAGTGTTGTGTTTTAACTCCATAAAAGACTTGCTGGAGGGTAAATATACCTGTAACGAACAACCGTTGCTTATTCCCCGTTCGCGGGTAAAACCGAATAATGTGTTGGAACCGTCGCCGGAAGGAACAGCGGTGAAACCGGATAACCTTATCATGGTGAATCCGGCTGTCGTTTATTGTCCGGCAAACCGGAAATATTTCCTTTATTTTAAAGGGAATGTCTATGACCCCGGCTGGCGTGGTGTGCATGGTGTGGCCATCTCCGACGAACCCGCCGGCCCTTTCCGGGTATTGGACGATAATGTCTTTGAATTTGAAACAGGTACGGATCAGAAATTGAATGCCGAAGACCCGTATGTCTGGTATCACCGCAAAGACCGATGTTTCTATGCTGTCTTCAAAGATTTTACCGGAGGATTTACCCAAGGTAAGCCCGGTCTGGCTATCATGTATTCAAAAGACGGCCTTCATTGGGAATTGCCCGAGCACTCTTTATTTATGAACAAGGAGATTATCCTGAAGAATGGCGAACATGTCGATGTGGACCGTCTCGAACGTCCCCAATTGTTTTTAGATGAAAACGATGACCCTATAGTCCTTTATTCCGCCTGTTCCATCACCCCGTTGAATCAGAAGAAAGATGGTAGTTCGTTTAATATACAGATTCCGATAGTGAGGCAATAATAATCCATTAAAATAGCAAGATTGTCCATTTTCTGAAAATAGTAAGAGGCCTAACTTTGCCTTGAAAACGGATTGAAAAAGTATATCAGCCGGGTTATTGTCCATTTTTATTTGTTTGGAAGTTCGGCCTCTTATACAAGGATAGTGTGTATCGGTCATCTCCGTGTGAACTGATTGTTCAGCTTGAAAATTATACTTTGAAGTGAGTTGTAACCTTATTCCGGTTTACTAGCTGATTAACCATAGTTCCACTAGGACTCAGGCTTTACTTGAAATATCAAAAACACTCAACGTATCCTGTTAAAACAAATAAAAAAATACAATCAGTTAGCTGTCTCTCAAACATCTAACCATATTCAAAACCTTGAATCCTCTCTTTTCACATGTATTATTCATAAGTCTTTTCTTTTTTATATTAGGCTTTACAAGCTTTGTATTATAACATTCATTTGAATATTTGCCATCTATTTTGTTTTATGCGTTGCAATAAAAGCTAAAATTAACAAATTACAACCTGCTTTGTGGTGTAGTCCTAGTGGAACTCTGCACCTCTATTACTATTTGTTAAAGGAGAAACCGGGTTGCATAGGGAAAGGCCATATTAATAATAAATAAATTTTGGTAAGTATGGAGAATTTTAATCGTACTGATTTTCTACTACCCAAAACCGTAAAAGTAATGGGAGTAACATGTTCTATGTTGCTGGCTTCATCGCCGTTGTTGTACGCGGAAGATGCTTCTTTGAAAACTCCCGGCTTGGTAGTAAACGTCGTCTCAGAAGGAGTGGATGTAAAGGGAGTAGTGTCGGATGAGTTTGGTCCGGTTGTCGGTGCCTCGGTTGTTGTAAAAGGTACGACAAATGGTATCATGACCGGTTTAGAGGGAGATTTTATTTTAAATGGCGTAAAGAAGGGCGACATCATTGTTGTCTCTTATGTCGGTTACATTACACAGGAAATTACCTATACGGGACAAGCTACGTTATCTATCTTGTTGAAAGAAGATACGCAGGCATTGGATGAAGTCGTTGTTGTGGGATATGGTACGACTTCCAAGCGTAAGACTACTTCCGCCGTTTCTACGGTAAAGGCTGACGATTTGTCGAAAGTCCCAGTTCCGAATGTAACACAGAGTTTGGCCGGACGTGCCGCCGGTTTGATCGTAAGGCAATCGGGAGGGGGTGTCGACAGTAAAGCTTCGATCTCTATCCGTGGTGGCGGAACACCCCTCTATGTGATTGACAATGTGATTTGTGAAGAACGTGATTTCCAGAATTTGAATCCGGAAGATATCGACCAGATGTCTATCTTGAAAGATGCTTCCGCAACAGCTGTTTATGGTGCGCGTGCAGCCAACGGTATCGTGATGATTACCACCAAACGAGGAAAAGAAGGAAAACTCAATGTAGGGTATAACTTCAATTATACGTTGAGTCAACCGGCTTATCTACCTAAAAAAGTGGATTCTTACAACGCTGCCCTGTATGTGAACCGCGGCTTGGAATATGATGGCATGCCTGCCAACTATACACAAGAAGATTTGGATTTGTTCCGGAATGGAACCGATCCGTATGGCCATCCCAATACGGATTGGCAGGACTTGACGATGCGTAACTTCGCTCCGGAACAACGCCATAACCTGTCGGTTACCGGTGGTTCTGAAACGATGAAGATTTATAGTGGATTGGGATATTATAATCAGGAGTCTATTTATCGTACCAACTCCAACAATATGCAGCGTTATAACCTGCGCACGAATGTGGAGGCTGATTTCAAATCGATCGGTTTGAAGATTTTGACCGGTGTTGAAGCTTACCTGTACGATTATAACTCGCCGGCTTCGGCTACCGGTTCCGGATATGGTGCTGTATGGTCGCATATTCAGAACAGGAAACCGTACGAACCCGGCTATAATTTGAACGGACAGATTTATAGCGGTACGACCGATAACCCTTTGAAAGATATCAGCGACGAAGGTGGTTATATAAAAAGTAACTATAGTTCGGTCAGAGGGTTCATGAACGCGGAATGGGCATTACCTTGGGTACAAGGGTTGACTTTGAAAGCAATCGGCAGTTATACGATAGCCAATGACCGCTCTAAAGCGTGGTATAAGGATGCACCGACTTACGACTGGGACGGTAATATTGCCACACCGGGAAAACCAAGTTTGAGTAAAAATACCTATTACCATCGTAACTTCAATACGCAATTCCTGGCAGATTATGCCCGTACCTTTAACGAACTGCATACGATCGGTGCTACGTTCGGTATAGAAGCCAGCGGTAGCGATTACGATAATACATCTGTTTCACGTAAGGATTACCTGTTTGATGTAGACCAAATTGGTGCCGGACCGGCAAGTACGATGGAAAATAGTTCGTTTGAAGGTGTGAATGAACGCCGTGCAGCTTTGATCGGACGTTTGAAATACGATTATATGTCGAAGTATATGGCTGAGTTCAATATCCGTTACGATGGTAGCGATTGGTTCCCGGCTGGTGACCGTTGGGGTACGTTCTTCTCCGGTTCGTTGGCGTGGGCTGTGTCGGAAGAAGAGTTTTACAAGTCTTTGAACTTGGATAAGGTGTTTGAACAGTTCAAACTCCGTGCTTCGTATGGAGAAATCGGACAAGATGGTGGAGTAAATCGCTATGATTATATGGCTTCCTATAATTTGAACCAGCGTGGTGCATTTTTAGGTGGTACATGGGTGCCGACTTTCAGCGAAGGCGATTTGGTTAGCCCGGATATTACTTGGTATACAACAAAAGATTTCGACTTCGGTTTCGATTTCGTGTCATTGAATAGCCGTTTGTCCGGATCGGTAGACTATTTTGCGAAAGTGACGACCGGCTATTTGGCATCTCCTTCTAAAGTCGGTTATACCGCACCGTTAGGAAAGAACTTGCCTAAATTGAAATCCAACGGTGAAAGCATCCGCCGTGGTTTTGATTTCGTGCTACAATGGAAAGACAATATCGGCGACTTCAAGTATGGTGTTTCGGCCAACATGACGTTCTATGATGACCGTTGGAATATTAATCCGAATGAAGCGGAAACAGACACAAAGAACCCTTACAAGAGGAATACGCAGGTGGGTAGTTATTATGGAAACTTACACAAAGTTTTGGGCTATTACACCGGATATGAAGATGTCTTAAATTCGCCGAAACGTAATGGATCTACCAATTTAATGGCAGGTGACTTGAAATACTATGACTTCAACGGGGATGGTAAAATCGACGGAGAAGATCAGGTGCGTCGAGGAGTTGCCGGTTCGCCGAGAGCTAACTACGGTATCAATATCGACTTAGAATACAAAGGATGGTTTATGAACATGTTGTGGCAGGGCGCTACCAACTACAACCTGTATATTGATGGAATTCTCCAGGGCGGTAACAGTAACTACCTGCCGGTTATTTATGAATTCCAAAGAGACATCTGGGCTCCTGACAATACGGATGCGCTTTATCCGCGCCAACATAATTCACCGAGCTTTAATGGTAACAATAACTTCGAGAGCAGCGATTATTGGTTGGTGAATGCCCGCTACCTCCGTTTGAAGAACCTCTCTGTCGGCTATGATTTCAAACATAAATTGTTGAAGAATGTGGCATGGTTGTCTAAATGCTCCTTGTCTTTGGCCGGTTACAACTTGTGGACAATTAGTCCGGCAAAAGAGTATGGTTTCGATCCGGAGTCTGGTGCAGGCAATGGTTATACATATCCTATTTCCAGGGTATATACGGTTAGTTTAAATGTCGGTTTCTAATTATTAAATGTATAAGAGATTATGAAATACAATAAATATGTCTTACCTTTTTGCATGGTAGCCATGCTCGGAATGCAAAGTTGCGGGGATTTTTTGGATACCTATCCCACCGAAAGTTATGGCGACAATGTCGTTTGGGCAGACCAGGGTACGGTCGATGCCTTTGTGGTGGGTAATTATGGAAATGCCTACGACCAGTATTTGGGATTCAATTACTGGGACAGAGTGTTTGTCAATAACATGATCAACTGCCGTTCGGGGTGTCCGGGCGAAGCGCGAGGATTAATGGAAAATACGTTTGGTTGGGGATTGAATGACCGTTTCGGTGCCATCCGTAACTGCAATCTGATTATTGAGAAGGTGGCGGAATCCGAAGTGTTGGATGACTCCTTCAAGAAACGTTATACGGCAGAAGCCAAAATGATGCGTGCCATGATTTACTATGACCTGGCTCGTAAAGGGGGACGTTTCATGTGGGTAGATCGTGTGTTGACCGAAAGCGACAATTTTGAAATACCTCTGACGAAAAATATTGAAGAGAGTTATGGTTATGTATTGAAAGACTTGCGCGATGCGATTGTCGACTTGCCGGAGGAGGCTGTTGCCGGTCGATTGACTAAAAATGCAGGTTTGGCATTCTTGTCCGAAGTGTGTCTGACGGCTGCTGCTTATACCAACAACGCTTCCGGTTTGCATGTAAGTGTAGGGGTAGACCTGTATCAGGAGGCTGTCGATGCGGTAGATGCCATCAAAGGAGTTTCTTTGGACCCTAATTATGGTGATATTTTCAATGAAAACGGAGCATATTCGTCTAATGAAATTATCTTGGCCAAATACTGGAGTGCCGATAATACGTCGATGGTAAATACCGATATGCAAAGTCTGACTCCGAACGTGTTGAACAGTAATGTGGAATTAAACGGTTGCGGTCCGTTGTTTAAGGTAGGCGATATGTTTGAAGGCTGGTTGGAGTATACACCGACTCAAAATTTGGTAGACGATTATTTGGTGGTCGATCAGACGACCAATAAAGCTGTTCGTTGGTCAGAGTCTTCTCAGTTTGTAAACAATACCCGTGCCATCACTCGTGATGAAGCGTTGGAAAAGATTGAACATAAAGATCCGAATGAATTGACCGGAGCCCATTTCAAAGCCTTTGAGGTGACAACTCCGGGAGTGAATATCAGTGACCTGATGTATAACAACCGTGATAAACGTTTCGAAGCATCCATCATCCACGACGGTTCTGTCTTTTACGGTGAAAATATCGCGATGAATAATCACGGAAATATGAGTCGTTGGGCCACTGTACGCTATGCGCAAGATCATGTGCCTTTGAGTAATTACGGTACCCGCAAATGTATGTACACGAACCTGAGTCCGCGTCCGTTCTGGAATGTGACTACTCCGTATCACAAAGTTGTGTTCCGTTACGGCCGTGCCCTGTTGAATAAAGCCGAAGCATTGCTCCGCCTGAACCGTGTATCGGAAGCGGTGGAAACCATGAACCAGACACGTACGATACATGGCGGTCTGCCAGCCTCTACGGCAGCCAATTTGGCGGATGCCTGGGTTGACTATAAGATCGAACGTCGTGTGGAACTGTTCTATGAGGCAGACTTCTATTTCAGCTTGCTCCGTTGGGGTAAATATGGTAATGAAGCCAACGACGGTAAGGCACCGGGCAGCGTGATCGATGAATTGTGCGAACCGGCTACCTTTATTGAAATATCCAAAGACCGTTCGGCCGCTTATGTCGGAAATGTACAGTTTAGTAACGACGAACGCAAGTTCGATACACGTTCTTACTTGTTCCCGATCACTAAATCTGTGATCAATGCGAATCCGGCTATTACGGATGCCGACCAGAATCCGGGTTGGGAATAATTGTTTAATGATTAATTGATATAAAAAAGATGAATATGAAACGAATAGATATGAAATGGCTGATGCTGTTGTTGTGCCTCCCTTTGCTGATGACGGCGTGCGATTGGGAAGATCTGCCGGCATATGAAGAGGCGGAAATTAGTGCGGTACAGTTTTATTATCGCTGGCCGAGTGATGCTAAAGATCCGGTTACCGGCGAACCGATCGTGAAAGAACAGCGTTTGAATACAACGAATAATGTAAACTCTGAAGCCGGAACGGTCGAAGTGTCTGTTTCTGTGCCTGGTGCTAGCGGCGATTTTACGGAAAGTGTTCGCAACGAAGTCTCGGTAAGTAGATTGTGGGGACAGGCTACTATTTCTACGGCTGCCCGTATGAGTCCGATAAACGGTAGTCCGGCGATGGGAACTCCCGGCGACTGGTCGAAAGAAAACAAGTACGAAGTGATGGCTGCCGATGGGACAAAAAAGATATGGACGATAAAAATTATCCAGTTCGATAAATAATCGTTTATTGTGTAAATAACCCGTTTCCCTCGATGAAATCGTGGTTTTTGAAAAAAACAGGACTATAGTGCTAACATATCCGGCACTATAGTCCTACTTGTATCAGCACTATTGTGCTACAGCTGATTAGACCATATTGTCGCCTCTCAAATCCGCCTTGATGCATTTGTCAACAAATTGTCAACAAAAAAACAGACAAGTTGTGTAATTGCCTTGTACCTTTATTCGGTAAGGGCTCCGGAAGAAAAAGGCTATAATAAATTAGTCGAATGGAAAAGCAAATTACACATCTTTGTGGCGGGTACTATCGCTCGTTCAAGCAGTTTAAAATACATGTAGAAATGATGGATAATAATATGACTTTTTTGCAGGAATGCGCGCGTTTCCTGCTGGAAACGCATGAGGAAAAGAACGAGTTGAAGCAACGTTTCACGAACCTTTTCTTTGAAACCTATGGACAACAGATCGCCGGAGACTGCGGCTGTTCACACCTGGTTTTCGATCATCAACTGATCCCGGTAAGACAACCGGAATTTTTAATCGACCTGATGCACGCTACCCTGGATTTAGGGGTAATAGATTGTTCTTCAGATCATTTAGGCCGAAATCTTAATGCCGTTTTCAAAACGAAATTCTCCTTGTCGACCTTCCAGAGAAAGTTGCGCGCCAATACCCTCAGGGAAAGTATACTGTATAAAAAAATCAAATCATACAAGGACAAATAACCGGTCTGTACATAAAATAATCAACAGTAAACAGTAAGTTAAAAACGGCCGTTTTTCTTTCGGATACCTTCTTTTTTACGGTCTTAGCTGCAATATAATTATACTCTTTTGCCTTTTCCCGTTTACTACCTTTGCCTCTGTGATCTTTTAAACGATGAAAGAGGAAACCTTTATAAGAGTCTTTATATAAGATATTCTTTATATATTAATAAGAGTGTCCCGCCGACTGTCCCACGACTGTCCCAAAGGTTTCGTCTGTGTAGGGTTGAGTGTTTGAAAATGAGATATTTATGCAACTGTGATGCTGTCCCGTCCCTGTCCAGGTGACTGTCCCAGACTGTAACATGATTGTTTAACTTAAATCGCAAGAGATGAAAGGTGAAGATTATCAGAGTGTTAACTCTGGAAAAAGAAAGAAAGGTTTTTTGTGCGTCCCCAATTATTGGCTGGACGACTTTTACTCCGATGAACCGGAGCGGCGTAACAAGGCACGTATTTACCTCTGTTTGCTGAAACATGTTTATTTCGCGGACGGCGAGATCGTAGTCAACGGGCAGCGGATGCCTTGCCGTAAAGGGGAGTGGGTGACCACCTACCGGCAGCTGGAACAGAAGACCGGGGTGGCGCGGACAACGATCAGCCGCTTGATCAAGCTGCTGGCAGAAGAGGGGAACATCCGTATACGCTACGACGGCCATTTTACCTTCGTGCAATTTCCTCCGGAAGGAGTTCCGAAAGATGTTCCCGCTTCCGACGGAAAAGAGTCGCCTCCCGCCAAGCCGGCGAAGCCTCGTACTCCGCCTGCCGGCCGACCGAATTATAACAGATTTAAAGATAAAGAATCATGAAAAACGAACAACCGAAAAACGCCGGACAGCCAAAGACAGTCAGTGTCGCAGCCGGCAATTACACGAGTACAGACAATGGGATGCCTTCGTCCGAAGAGATGGAACAGGCCGTCGTATTGGCCATCCTGACGCAGAGCACTGCCATTTGCGAAGTGGGCAACCGTCTGCGTCCGGAGATGTTTACCAATCCTGCTTATTGCCTGGTTTACCGGGCGATGCTGGCGCTTTACCAGCATGAGGCGGATATCGATATGCTGAGTGTGGAACGGGAGATGCGACGGATCGACCCGGAGCATGCCACGCAACTGAACGGGCTGGCTTTTATTGCCGATGGCATGTTGAAGGTGCGCAATGCCCGTTTCATCAAGACGTATGCCGCCTGGGTGATCCGTTGCTGGGTGTTGCGACAGGCCATTGCCGGGATGACTGCGCGTATGGTCGAAGCGCGTGAACCGGGTGTCGAAGTGATGGCATGGCTCAATGCTTCGCGTAAGGACCTGGAGAAGCTGGAAGAGGAATTTGCCGTGCATAGCACTACCCGCACGGCGGCCGAAGTGGGCGACCGGGTGCTGGCGGAGATTTATGACGAGCAGGAGCGGCGCCGTGCAGGCGAGCAATTGCAAATCACTACCGGTATCGATGAGTTCGATCATTATCTGGGCGGACTTTACCGCGGCGAACTGCTCGTGCTCGCCGGGCGTCCGTCGATGGGAAAGACGGCGCTGGCCCTTCACATGGCGTTGGCGGCGGCCCAACAGGGAAAGAAGGTTTGTTTCTTCAGCCTGGAGATGACCGAACGCCAGCTGATCAGCCGTCTGTTGTGTACGTTGAGCGGCGTGGAACCGGACAAACTGCGTTTTAAACTGATGGATGCCGATGACCAGCAGCGGCTGGATAAGGCGGCAGCCGAACTGCGCAAGCTGCCTCTTTTCCTCAATTATTGCAGCGGTTGCGGGTTGGCGGAGATACGGGCGCGATGCATGGTGCTGAACCGCAAGCATAAGCTGGATCTGATGATTGTGGATTATCTGAACCTGGTCAACGTCAGTGCCGACCGGGGAGAGGTGAAGGACACGATGGACCTGGCCCTGGGCGAGGTGGCGGGCGGATTGAAGACGTTGTCGATGGAACAGGACGTCGCCTGCCTGGTCCTGGCACAGCTGAACCGTAACTGTGAAACGCGCACCGACCATATCCCGATGATGAGCGACCTGCGCAACTCGGGCGAGATCGAACAGATCGCCGACAGTATCGCAATGGTTTACCGTCCGGAACAATATGGCGAACTGAGTGACCCGGTTACCCGCGAATCATTCTATCATGTGGGTCGCTTTTTCGTCATCAAAAACCGTAATGGCGCCACCGGTGAAGTGCGTTTCCGTTACAACGACAGTCTGACACAGATTTATCCGTATAAAAAATAAGATCATGAACATGCAACAACTGAAAGCCGCCAACCCGATAGAACGTGTGGCGGCACGCTACGGCACCTTACTGCGTTCCGGAGCCAATTACAAGATGCTTTGTCCTTTCCATGACGACCATCATCCTTCGCTCGGTATCCATGTGGGCGGACAGTATTTTAAATGCCATGCCTGCGGGGCGGGAGGCGATGTGGTCGGGTTGGTGATGGGGCTGGAGCGTTGCTCCTTTGCCGAGGCGGTGAAGCGCCTGGGCGGGGATAGCCGTGCCGAAGCGGTCCCGGCAACCCGGAACGTACAGGAGCAGCCGAAGCAGGCTGTGCCTGAGCCGACCCCGAAAGCGACTCCGGAAGCGACCCCTGAACAGATGCTTGCCCGGAAACAGGGGATGGAGGCGAATGTCCGTTTTTTATCTTCCCTGGTCCCCTGTGCTTCGGGCCATACGGAATTGTCGGCTACCTGGCTCGACTTCGGTGTGGCGCAGGCAACGGCGTTTGTTCCCGATGACTATCGTTACCTGCGTAACCGTATCGTTTTTCCCATCTATAATGCGGCTGGCGGGTTGACCGGTTTCGGCGGGCGGCGTCCGGCGGCGGCTTCGGAGGAGGAACCTAAATACGTGAATAGCCCGAACAGCCTTTGGTTTGACAAGAGCCGGATGTTGTACGGTATCCACCGGGCGGCAGAGGCGATCCGCCGGGAAGGGTTTGCCTACCTGACCGAAGGGTATAAGGATACGCTGGCGATGCATGCGGCAGGGGTGACGAATACGGTGGCGTTGGGCGGTACGGCTTTTACGGAAGGACAGGCGGAGGTGTTGCGTGGTTTTTGTGGACGGGCGGTCCTTTTGCTGGATAACGACCCGGCCGGGCGGTCGGCGACGGAGCGTTTGTTGGCGCAACCTCCCGGCGGCCTATCTCTTGACAGCCTGCTGTTGCCCACGGCGAAGGATGCCGACGAGTTGTTCCGCCGACTGGGGCGTGATGGCTTTAATCGGTATATGCGATTGCTTACGGAAGAGGTGGGGAAAGGGGAGAAACGTCTGCTGGCTTTCTGCTTGAAATATCCCGAAGTCGCCTCGCATGTGGAACGGATGCTGGAGGAGGACGATCTGCCGTTTACCTCGGAGACGTATCGGAATTTATTGCATTTCACGGCGCAGGGTGTGGCTGTTTCCGACCTGCCGGTCCCCGAATCCTTGTTGGCGGAAATCCTTTCCGTTCTTCTTCCGGAGTTGCCGCTTCCTGCCGGAGTACCGGTATCCCTGTTGAGTGAAGAGGAAGGTACGGTCTGCCATGAACTGGCCGGACATTTCCGCCTGGAATATTACGAAGAACGTATCCTGAGCGAAACCGCCTGCCTGAACGGACAGCTTCGGGCGGCAACACCTGCCGACGGCTTCCGTCCCGCCTTGCTGGCAGACCTTTCCCGCCATATATCCCTGCTGGTTCGCCTGGGGGAAGACCTCCAGCGAACGCCGGTGGTGGAGAGGAGGTGGTTGCAGTGAATGTTACCGGATGCTTCGCTTGACGCTCACCAGATGAGGCCTTTCATAGAACGCTTTGCGTTCTCCTGGGATTGCCGATACCGATTATCTCGCAAATACGACAAACAAGTAGAAATACCGACAAACAAGTACAACCACCGACAGTCACCGACAATGGCGGACTGCGCCTTTCCGCCGGGGCGTATCTTTACGATGTAATATTACAAGAGAGAGTAAAACAGATTCAGTAACTTTTTAAATCGTAAAATTATGTCAGTAAAGTATCGATTGGTATTGCGGAAGGATATGACCAAAGGGGCGGCAGCCGATGCAAAGTTGTTTTATGCAGCGAGTAGTTCGAATGGAATGTGTGACTTGGCTGGTTTGTGTGAAATCATTGCCGACCGTTCGGCAGCTACCGCCGGTGATGTGAAGCTGGTGCTTGACGGGCTTCTGTTTGTGGTAAAACAGAAGTTACAGGACGGGCAGACGATCCAGCTGGGTGACCTGGGGTATTTCCAGGCAGTGCTGGGAAGTAAGGGGTCGCCTACGAAAAAGGAGTTTACCACAGATTTGGTGAGGCGGCCGCGTGTCGTCTTCCGTCCAGGCAAGACTCTGTTGGAGCTGGCCAAGAAGTTGAAGGTAGAACGTATGGTGCTCGATAAGAACGAACCGGATTCGGGGAGTGGCAGCGGTGGCGGAGATCGCCCGGAAATAGAATAGGCACCGGAGCCGGGATGCGGTCTGTCAGCATCCCGGTGGTCCCAGGTGGCGGAAGATACAGGCTGCCTGTTTAGGCGTCAGTAGCTTACGTCCGGGTTTCCAGCCATTGGCAGCCAGTTGGGACAATAGTTCCTGGCTGACCCCTATCCAGCGGGCGAGTTGCCTGGAGGCACTTTCGGGTTTGACATGCGGGAAATAGAGGATAGCCAGTTCCTGGTAACCCCATGACCGTTCTTTCCCGTAATCGGATTCGGTAGTCTGTTCTTCTGTATTCATAATATACTTTTCTTGAATGATTTACTGTTTCAAATATAGTGAATTATTCTTTGAATGTCAAGCTTTGTGTGATGTTTTATCCGGCTAAATTGAGTTTTTTATGACAAAATATGAGTTTGTAAAACGTTTCCTTCCGGAAGCCGAAGCTGCGGAGAAACGGTTCCATCTGAATCCGGTCGTTATGCTGGCACAGGCTGCCATCGAGTCGGGATGGAATGAAAGTAACCTGGCGAAATTACATCGTAACCTGTTCGGTATTACCGGATATGGCCCGTCCAACGAGTTCTGGCACGGTTGCCGGGTGGAATTGGTCCCGCGCGGATTGCCTTTTCGCAAGTATTCCGATACGCAGAGTAGCTTTCTGGATTATGCCCGGCTGATCGTTACGGCTTATCCGGCCGCTGCCGCAGTCAGTTATTATCCTTCTGCTTTTGCGCATGAAATTGCGTACAGCAAATATATCAGCGAAGTAAACGGCGATAACCGGACCGCTTACTGCCTGTTGCTCGACCGTCTGTCGGTTGCGATCGGCAAGCTGATCAAAGCACCGGTGTGTTGATTATCTTCTACCAGTAAATTTTTATCGTATGAAAACACTTCGTATTGTTTGTAATTTCCTTTTATCCTTGGTGCAGGCCCTGTTTCCCCGTGGCCTGAAAGGGAGGCACAGCTGCCCAGGCGATCCCGTGGCTGGCGCTGATAGCACTGTTGTCGCTTCTTCTGAAGCAGACGGAGGTGGCGCTGGCAGCCATCGGCGCGATCTTGTCGATCATCCGTCCGGGGAGTCCGCCGGGGACTCATCCGCCACAGAATCCGCATTAGAGGAACCTCCTCCGGCAACCACGGCCGGTAATTTGATGGGGTGGCTGTTGATCGGGGCAGTGGCGGTGAAACTGTTCTGTTGAAAGGAATGTATATTTACAACCTGAAATTCTGCCTCCTGAACTCCATCGGCGAAAGCCCCATCACATTGGAGAATGTGCGGGAGAAATATTGAGATTCTTTAAAACCGAGCTTGTGAGCGATCTGATTCACCTTCATATCAGTCTGGATCAGTAACTTGCAGGCTTTGTTTATTTTCAGGCGTGTGAAATAATCCATAGGGGAGTGGCCTGTCTCCTTAACGAATTTGCGGTAGAAATATGATTCCGAATATCCGCAGAAATTAGCGAAATCGGCCAGCTTGAGGTTACTCTCGATATTATCGTTCATAAAATGTACGACGCGGTTCATCACATTTTCAGAATACTCTTTGGGACGGAAGTTATTCCGGTAGACATCGATGAACAGGAAAGAACCCAGGAAATGGGCAAAACACAGATTGGCGTAATGCATATGATCCATAGAGGTACTTTCGTTCAGTGTAAAGAAAATCTCCTCAAACAGGTCGAGCCGTTCTTCAATACGTGACTGGGCAGAAGGAGAGACCGTCGTCGGCTTATCGAAACGGCTGGAGAAAAGAGGGGCTTTGCTTCCCCGGAAATGAATCCAGTAGATCGTCCAGGGACTGGTCTCATCGGCTCCGTAAGCATGCGGGATATTCCGGGGCAGGATAATGAATTGGTTAGCCTCCAGATTTTGCCGTTTCCCGTACAACTCTATCCAGCCGCATCCTTCCTTACAATAGATGAAAAGAAACTCATCGCATCCGGTTGGCCGGTTAATATAATGATGGGAAGCCCTTGAGAAGTATCCCATCGAATAAAGATACAAGTCACCTGTCAGTGGACTATCTTCCATCAGATCGATCATTGGGATAGGAAGATAGATGAAACGTTCGCCGGAAAATCCTAGTTCTACTTTTGCCATTTTTCATGTATTTCGCTATTCACAGCATAAAATAAGCAATAATAATCCACAAATAAGACAAGATTTTGCTATTTTTTATAGGTTGATAGGACTTTATATTTGTAACTTACTTAAAGTGTGGCTTACAATAAGGGGAAGATCGTATGATGAAAAGAAAATATTCAATATTTGCAGTGTTTATTTTATTGGTAGTTGCAGCTTGCGGAGAGAGTAAGTATGTGCTGCAATCTCCCGATGGCAGTCTGTCCGTAAAGGTCGGGCAGTCGGATAAAGGTGATCTTATCTACCGTTTGGAAAAAGTAATAAGTATGAAGCATTTCAAAATGCTTTAAAGTTGAATTATTTAAATATGATGTTATGATGATGAATATATCAAAAGGTTTGTTTACTCTTTTTACTGTAGTCGGTTTGGCAGCTTGCAGCGGTGTGCAGATTGAAGGTTCCTGGATCGAGCCTGTTCCCGGTATGCCTGAGATGGTACAAGGTGTTACGTTAGAGAATGGGGGGAGGGCTACTTCCATCAATATGGCCACCCTGCACTATGAGTCTTGGGAGAAAAATGGAGATAAACTGGTGTTGTCGGGTAAAAGTATAGGTAACCACCAGACTATATCTTTTTCGGACACATTGCAGATAGAAGAGCTTACGACTGAGAATTTGGTGTTGAAAAAAGGTGATTTAGTTATAAAATATCAGAGACAAAACTAGAGTTAGGGGAAGAACCTAAATTGAATACAATGAAAAAGAAAATAGCTTATTGTTTGTTTGCATCTGTATTATCTTCTGTGATTTATGCAGATGTTGTTCCGTCTTCAGTCGATTATGTGGTGCGTCCTCTCTATGGTTACAGGGCGGACGGAACTCCCGGGCGTATTGTGACGGTTAAATTGAAAGGAAAGGAACTGAAAGGAGAGCTTTCCGTAGATGTGATAGCCAAAGGAAAAACAGAAAAGAACCATTTTGCATTGAATGCGAAAGATTCGACTGAGGTCGAAATTCTGTTACCTTCCACAGTACCTGCAGGGAAGAAGTCGGAAGTCACCTTGGTTCTTCGTGGGGCGGATAAGGTATATAAGCAAAAAGTCAGTGTTACGCCTATGCGTCATTGGAATGTTTATCTGTACAACCATGCTCACGTAGATATAGGATATACCAATACGCATAAGAACGTAGAACAGCTTCACAAGAATAATATCATTGAAGGGATAAAACTTGCAGAAGAGACGAAGAACCATCCGGAGGGTGCCCGCTATGTGTGGAACCCGGAAATTGGATGGCCGCTCGAACGCTTATGGCAATCCAATCCGGAGATGCGGGATGGGGTCATAGATGCAATCAAGAAGGGACAAGTGTGTGTGGATGCCAGTTATCTGAATCTGAATACTAGTATTTGTACAGATGAAGAGATGTTCCACATTTTTAAATTTACGCGGGAAATGCAACGGTTAAGCGGACAACCAGCAGACGTTTTCCAACAGTTCGATATTCCGGGTATATCGTGGGGACTTGTTCCGGTAATGGCACAGGAGGGAGTTCGGTATATTATTTCCTGGCCTAATTCCGACCGGGCGGGAAATGCCCATGCCAATATGGATGGTAAGCCTTTTTGGTGGTTGGGGCCGGATGGAAAGTCGAAAGTATTGTTTTTCCAACCTGGCAGTTATGCCAATAGCGGGAGTATGGGAAAAGGTGGAGAGACGGGACGTCCGTGGTTCGGCCAACGTGATCCGGAAAAGGTTCCGAAAGTAATACGTACCGGATATGCGAATGTAGACTTTACCAAGCAGTTGGAGTCTATGGAGAAAGATAATTACCCCTACGATTTTGCCTTGTTCTCCTGGTCCTTGTGGGACAACAATCCCTTGGATGCCGATATCCCTTTTGCGGTGAAGGAGTGGAATGAAAAATATGCCTACCCGAAGATTCGTATTTGTGGTGGCCACGAAATCATGTCGATGATAGAGGATAAATATGGAGACCGGTTGCCGGTCGTATCCGGCGACTATACGGAATACTGGACGGACGGTTTAGGTACGGCAGCCGGCCTGACCGCCAAAAACCGAAATGCCAAAGAGCGGTTGACGCAGGCTGAAACAATCTGGTCCATGCTGGCAGATGGCGGGAAAGCTCCACGTGACGATTTCGATGAGGCTTGGCGTTATATCCTTTTAGGTTCGGAACATACCTGGTGCTTCGAGAACCCGACCGAACCCTATTTCCAGGATGCCATCTGGAAAGTGAAGCAGTCTTACTTCCATGAAGCCGAAGATCGCTCGATCGATATGCTGGATGAATCGCTGGCTCCTGCCACAGATAAGTCGAATGGGGCACTGGGGCCTAAGGAAGGTCCTTCCAATGGAGGTATCGCCGTCTTTAATACGCATTCATGGCCGCAGAGCGGTGTGATCCGGTTGACGGCAAAAGAGAGTTTGAAAGGGGATAAAGTGGTCGACCAGCATGGTAAAGAGGTACTTTCCCAACGCCTTTCTACCGGTGAGCTGTTGTTCTATGTCCCGGAAGTACCAGCATTGAGTTCCCGTCATTTTCGGGTAGTGGAAGGCAAATGTTCTTTGTCGGGCAGTTGCAAAATAGAGGGAACGACACTGGAAAACGATTGTCTGACGGTGCATGTGGACCAGGCAACCGGTAATATTGTTTCTTTATTGAAGAAAGGTTCTGAATATAACTATATCGGCGAGGGGGCCAATACATTCTCCTGGTTGCCGGCGAATGTGGATGCTCCGCAGGCGGATACGGTATTATCTGTTTCCGTAGTGGAAGAAGGTCCTTTGGCTGTAGAACTGCGTGTGGTATCGAAAGCAACCGGTTGCCGGAGTGTCTCCCGTTCTGTCCGTTTGTTGGCAGGCCAGCCATGGGTGGAAATCTCCAATGTCGTAGATAAATTGCCTTTGGTGGAGAAAGACGGCATTCATTTTGGCTTTGCCTTCAATCTGCCGGACTCAAAGACCCGTGTCGATATTCCCTGGGGAGTGATGGAAGTGGAAAAGGACCAGTGGCCGCAGGGTAACCGTAACTGGCTTGCGATGCAGCGGTGGCTGGACGTATCGAATGCGACTCATGGCGTGACTTGGTGCTCGTTGGATGCTCCTCTCTTTGAATATGGTAACCGTACAGCCAATATAGCTTTGGGCTGGGGGGATAAAGGCAATTGGTTGAAAAAGCTGGAGCCGAGTTCGACTATCTATTCCTGGGTTATGAATAATCATTGGCACACTAATTTCCCGTTGACGCAGGACGGTCCCGTACGTTTTCGTTACCGCTTATTCCCTCATGAAGGATATGACGTGGTAAAGGCTAACCGATTCGGTCTGGAACAATCACAGCCGCTGGTTTATGCAACGGCAGACAAAGTTCAGGTCGTAAAGCCAGTTATTGCTATTGGTAATGATCGGGTATACACAACGATTCTGAAGAGTACGGATAAAGATAAGGAACTGATTGTTCGTCTCCGTTCTTTGTCGGATAAGGAAGAGTCTGTAAAGCTCTCTTTCCCGAAAGCCGATCCGAAAAGTCTTATGATTTGTGATCGTGAAGAGAACCCGTCAAGGTCGACTAATGGGGAACTTACAATGAAACCTTACGGGCAAGTTACATTGCAATTAAAATATTGAACATAGATAAATATGTCTCCCTGACGTTTATTTCCAGGGTTTTAAAGCGGATATGCTGAGACCGGACTTGTAAACTTTCTGTTCCTTTTTATACTAATTAGGACGGTTGTTTGCAGGTCCGGTTTATTTTGGGATACGTGAAATACGTTTGCAATAATAATCCACAAAATAAGCAATGTTTTGCTATTTTTTATCGGGTAGGCAGCCTCTATATTTGCATCACACTCACAGTGCGATATACAATAAAATAATCTTAAATACACATGAATATGACATCAAAACAGCGTGTTCAAAACGCATTGAACCATAGCACCCCCGACCGGATACCGGTGGACTTTGGAGCCACTTCCGTTACCGGTATCCATTGCAAGGTCGTGGAGGCGCTGAGACAACATTACGGACTGGACCCTCACCCCGTCCGTGTCATCGAACCCTTTCAGATGCTGGGTGAGATAGAGGAGGATTTACAGGAAATAATGGGTATTGACTGTGCTCCCGTCTTCGGACGCAAGGACATGTTCGATATCGACGAAACCCAATTACACGAGCAGGTTACTCCTTGGGGGCAAAAAGTAATGATTGCCTCCGGTATCGATCTGACGACGGATAAGGAAGGCGACGTGTACATTTATGCCGGTGGCGATCGTTCCTATCCGCCCAGTGCCATCATGCCTTCGGGCTGCTATTTCATCAACGCGACGGAAAGGCAGGAATATGTGGACGACGAAGCCATTACTCCGGAGGATAACCTGGAAGAGTTCGGCCCTGTTTCCGAAGAAGATTTGCAATACTATAAAAAGACTGTGGAGCAGGCCGCAGCAACCGGAAAGGCTGTTGTTGCGAGCTTCGGCGGGACGGCTTTGGGCGATATCGCTTTCGTGCCCGGCATGGGATTGAAGAACCCGAAAGGTATCCGTAACGTGGCCGAGTGGTATATGTCGACCGCCATGCGCCGCGACTATGTGCAGACGGTTTTTGAGAAACAGACCGATATAGCTATCGCAAACTACCAACGGTTGTGGGATACCGTCGGCGAGAAGGTAGACGTGGTCTTCACCTGCGGGACCGATTTCGGTACCCAGGACTCCCAGTTCTGTTCGCTGGATACCTTCAGGGAACTGTGGCTTCCCCATTACAAACGGATGAACGACTGGATTCACCAGCATACCACCTGGAAAGTATTCAAACATACCTGCGGAGCTATTCTGCCGATTCTTCCCGGTCTCGTGGAGGCCGGTTTCGATATCATCAACCCGGTACAGATTAATGCGAAGGATATGGACCCTGTGGTCCTGAAAAAGGAATACGGCAGCCTGGTCACTTTCTGGGGTGGCGGTATCGATACCCAGCGTATCCTGCCGAATGCAACACCCGAAGAAGTGCGCAGCCATGTTTTGCAGGAATGCGAGATACTGGGAAAAGACGGAGGATTCATTTTCAATGCCGTCCATAATATCCAGGCCAATGCGCCCGTCGGGAATGTGGTGGCAATGATTGAAACTCTGCGTGAATTACGGAATCAATAATTTAAAAGAAATAAAGTTATGGCAGATTTAGAGAGTTTGTATGAAGCTATTTTGAAAGGGAAACTCGATGTCGCCAAGGCAGTGACAACCGAGGCGATAGCAGAGAATGTAGACCCGCAACTGATTATCAATGAGTATATGTCGCGGGCCATGGAGGATATCGGAAAACGTTTTGAGGAAGGAAAAGCCTTTGTCCCTGAACTGTTGATGGCGGCCCGTGCCATGAAAGGGGCGCTCGACCTGTTGAAGCCGCTGATGAAAGGAGCTGCTTCGCACCGGTTGGGCAAGGTGGTAATCGGTACGGTGAAAGGCGATTTGCACGACATCGGAAAGAACCTGGTCGCTTCCATGCTGGAAGGTTGCGGCTTTGAAGTGATAAATCTGGGAACGGATATCTCTTCAGAGAAATTTATCACGGCGATCAAGGAAAACCAGGCGCAGATTCTTTGTCTTTCCGCCTTGCTGACCACGACGATGAATTATATGCAGGAAGTGATCGACGCCCTGGAAAAGAGCGGTATCCGCCAGGAGGTGAAGGTCATGATTGGCGGTGCCCCTGTATCCGAATCGTTTGCCCGTCAGATTGGAGCCGACGGCTACAGCGATAATGCGAATGCCGCTGTGACGCTGGCAAAATCATTGTTATCCGCTTAATTGTATGTTTGATTGTAGTTTGGATTTTAGCACGTTGTCCCTGACGGCAAACGACCTGTTTGCCGAGATGGGATACGGCAACACAGCCCCGGAAGAACCTGTGGAGGCACTGGCCCTTTCCATGCTGAAGGAGGTTTCTTCCCGGACTGTTCCCCGTTGTACTTTCGGTCTGTTCGACGGAACGGTGGATGACGGATATGTTACCCTGGATGGCGGAGAACCCTTTCTCGTAGGGGGGACAATCGCTTCCCTACTGAAAGGCTCCGAACGGTTCGCCCTGTTTGCTGCCACGGCCGGGATGGCTTTTCAGGAATACCAGGATAGCCTGAAAGCGGAGGGAGATATCCTGAAATGCTTCATTGCCGATATTATCGGGACCTGCATTGCCGAGAAAGCCGGCGACCGGATGGAACGCCTGCTTGAAAAAGAACTGGGAGGCGAACGGCATACGAACCGCCTGAGCCCTGGCTATTGCGGCTGGCACCTCACCGGACAGAAAACGTTGTTCCGGCTGATGGGAGGCGCCCCTTGCGGCATCAGCCTGTCTGATGTCTGCCTGATGACTCCTATCAAGTCGATTAGCGGAATAATCGGCATCGGTCCGGAGGTAGATGAGAAAAAATACGGTTGCCAGTATTGTGAACTGGAAACCTGTTATAAACGAAAAAGAAAGAAGAAATAATGGAAATACAAGAATGGTTGCAAGAGACAATCAGGCAAAAAGAACGTAGGGCTATCCCTATCATGACCCATCCGGGCATTGAACTCTGTGGGAAAACAGTGAGAGATGCAGTCACCAGTGGTATGGTGCATGCAGACGCTATCTGCCGGTTGAACGAGCAGTATCCTTCGGCCGCCCCGACCGTGATTATGGACCTGACGGTAGAGGCGGAGGCTTTCGGTGCAAAGGTGGTCTTTCCCGAAGACGAAGTGCCCAGCGTAACGGAACCGCTGGTATCCGATAAGGAGTCGATTGATAATTTACAGATACCGTCTCTGGATACTGCACGTGTCCCCGAGTATCTGAAAGCGAACCGTCTGACGGCGGAACGTGTAAAGGACAAGCCTGTTTTTGCCGGCTGTATCGGTCCGTTTTCACTGGCGGGACGTTTGTTCGGTTTGTCCGAACTGATGATTGCCCTGTATGTGGAGCCGGAGAACATCACTGTCCTGTTGGAGAAATGTACTCGTTTCCTGATCGATTACTGCCGTGCGATTAAGGAGACAGGCGTTCATGGCGTGATTATGGCGGAACCGGCTGCCGGGCTGATTTCAAATGAGGATTCGCTGCTTTATTCGACGACCTATGTCCGCCAGGTGGTGGAGGCCGTGCAGGACGAACATTTTATCGTAATCCTGCATAACTGCGGAAATGCAGGCCACTGTACGGAGGCTATGGTTCAGTCGGGAGCGGCCGCACTTCATTTCGGCAATAAGATGGATATGCAGGATGCCCTTGCCAACTGTCCGGAAGACCGTCTGGTGATGGGGAATCTGGACCCGGTCGGTCTTTTTAAACAGTCCTCGTCAGAAGAAGTATATACCGCGACTATGAATCTGTTACAGCAGACCAAAGCATGGAAGAATTTCGTTTTGTCGACAGGTTGTGATGTCCCGCCCCATATTCCGGCTGAGAATATCGAGGCATTTTATCAAGCACTTACTAATTTTAACAGGTCAATGTAAAAAAAGGGAGGTGTATCAAAATAAACTTTTGATGCACCTCCTATTTTGGATTCTGTTACTTTTTACCGGATAAACAGCAGTTCGCGGTATTTCGGCAACGGCCACATCTGGTTGTCCACCATCAGTTCCAGTTCGTCGATATGTTCGCGTATTTCATCCAGGAACGGAACGACCGTGTCATGGTAGGCGATCGCCTTGCTGCGGTAGTCGGTGATGACGTTCGCCTTCTTGCGGGCCTCGATCATCTCGTCCGTCATGCGTGTTACGGCATTTACGTGCTTGGATATTTTGCGTACCAGGCGGCGCGGTTCGGCAGACAGTTCCTCATATTCTTCCGGACTGAACGTTTCCTTCAGCTTGGTGATATTGCTCAACAGCAAAGACTGGTAATGCAATACGACCGGGATGATATGGTTCATGGACAAATCTCCCAGGACGCGGGCTTCGATTTGTACTTTCTTGATATAGATTTCCCATTTCACTTCGTTACGGGCTTCCAGCTCCTTTTCGCTCAGTACGCCTGTTTCCCTGAACATGCGGATTACTTCCGGCTTCAGGTAAGCGTCGTATTGCAATGGTACGCTGTTTTCGCAATCCAGGCCGCGGCGGGCAGCTTCCGCTTTCCATTCGTCGCAGTAACCGTTGCCGTCGAAACGGATGGGTTTGGATTCTTTGATATAAGCCTTCAATGTTTCGAAGATAGCCACTTCCTTGCTCTTGCCTGCTGCCTGGAGCGCTTCCACGTCCTTCTTGAACTGCTGTAACTGATAGGCTACGGCAGAATTGACAGCCAGCATGGCCGAACCGCAGTTGACGGATGAACCCGGAGCACGGAACTCGAAACGGTTGCCGGTGAAAGCGAACGGCGACGTGCGGTTGCGGTCCGTATTGTCCAGCAGCAGTTCGGGAATCTGCCCGAAGCCGAGGCTCAGGCGTTTCTTGTCGTCCACCTCGATGGCATCTTCAATCGAACTGTTTTCGAATTTATCCAGTACCTCGCTGATTTGTGTACCCAGGAAGGACGAGATAATGGCGGGAGGCGCTTCGTTGGCCCCCAGGCGGTGGGCGTTGGTTGCCGAAGCGATACTGGCTTTCAGCAGCCCGTTGAATTTATAGACGGCCATCAGCGTATTGACCACGAAGGTGATGAAACGCAGGTTGTCTTCGCGGTCCTTGCCCGGCGAGAACAGGTTGATGCCCGTATCGGTTCCCATCGACCAGTTGCAATGTTTACCCGAGCCGTTCACACCCATGAACGGTTTTTCGTGAAGCAGCACGCGGAAGTTGTGGCGGCGTGAAACACGTTTCATGACCGACATCAGCAACTGGTTATGGTCGTTGGCCAGGTTGCATTCTTCGTAGATGGGCGCCAGCTCGAACTGGTTCGGGGCCACCTCGTTATGACGGGTTTTCACCGGGATGCCCAGTTTGTAACATTCCACTTCCAGGTCTTTCATGAACTCCTGTACGCGTGAAGGGATGGCGCCGAAATAATGGTCGTCGAGCTGCTGGTTCTTGGCACTTTCGTGTCCCAGCAACGTGCGTTCCGTCAGTGAGAGGTCCGGACGGGCGGAGTAAAGCTCCTCGTCCACCAGGAAATATTCCTGTTCCCAACCCAGGTATGTGATTACTTTGTGAACATCTTCGTTGAAATAGTTACAAACCTCTTTCGCCGCTTTGTTGAGTGCTTCGACAGAACGTATCAGCGGTGTTTTGTAGTCGAGAGCCTCGCCGGTATAGGCGATGAAGACTGTCGGGATACAGAGGGTGTCGTCTACAATAAATGCGGGGGAGGAGGGGTCCCAGGCAGAATAACCGCGGGCTTCGAACGTGTTGCGCAGTCCGCCGTTGGGGAAGCTGGACGCATCCGGTTCCTGCTGTGCGAGCAGTTTGCCGCTAAATTCTTCAATCATACCGCCGTTACCGTCGTGTTCGACAAAAGCGTCGTGTTTTTCGGCTGTCCCGTCGGTCAGGGGCTGGAACCAGTGTGTATAATGGGTAACTCCTTTTTCCAGTGCCCACATACGCATACCGGCTGCCACATGGTTGGCTATTTCGCGGTCGATAGGTGTTCCGTTATCAATGGCGTGGGTCAGGGCTTTGTACGTTTCCTTGGAGAGATACTTTTGCATAGCCTTGCGGTTAAATACGTTCTCGCCATAGTACTCGGATACTTTCTGTTTGGGAGTGACGGCTTCTACGGCCTTACGGTTGGAAGCTTTCTCCACTGCATTAAAGCGTGAGATTGACATATGGATTATTTTAATGTTTTACCGGCTGCAAAGATACAAGCAAATCTTCATTTATGCTTTCAACGGGTAGTTAAAAACAATTTCGTAGAACATTTTGGTAGCGGCCGGGGATAAATTGTCCGGCGGGTTGCATGGAATAAAGTTCTTCTGTTCTATCTTTTACTTCTTCACTTTCCCGACAAACAACACATTATTATCATTCTCATCCAGCGTCGCTGCCAGTTCCTCGAGTTTCTTTCTGTCCTGGCTGGGGCATTTGCCGGAGGCGAGATGTTTTTCTATCTTTTCGATCAGTTGTCCCGGTTCCATATTCCGGATAAAATATCCCTGGTAGAAATTGTGGCCTGTTCCGGAGATGGGGAGGTTGCCGTAGAAGTCGTTTATCAGACGGAAATGGGAGGAAGCATTCTTCTTTTTATCAATAAGGATATCTCCGCCATTTTCCGGCCCGTTTTTCCCCCAGAAATAATAATTGACCATGAAGTGATTCGGGAGCCGGTAGTATAGATGTATCGGTTTCTCTTCCGGATTCGGGAAAGTCATGGTAAATTCAGGCAATAACCGGTTGCCGACAGGATCGTAGACAAAAAGAGTGTCTATGCTGGTGTGGAAGAAATCGAACCCGTTGCCGTTTTTGTAAGAGAAAACTTCTCCGTTGAAGTCCGACACTGTCCTTTTGGCGGTTGCCGGGATCTGTTTCAGGATGTTTCCTTCCATATCCACTTGGAAAGCAAGCGGTTCCCCTTCCTGAAATGGCATGTGTACGACGGATAATGTGCCGTCTGCATTGAGCGATAATTTAGGTTTGTTGATCTGTCCCGGAAGCGGGATGTCTTTGATCCATTTGCCGTTCGTGCCGTACACCATGATCTTCCGGCCATAGAAAGGCGAGAGGAAGATACGGTCGTTCTTTTCGTCGATGACTTCATCGTAAATGGATATAGCATATTCTCCGGCCCCATTGCCTACGGAGCCGATGTCGTGCAGGAATTTACCCTCTTTGTCGAAGAGTTTGAACGGTCCGCCGCTTCGTTGCCGTATCCCGATATACTGGTCGGTGACGAGGGTGAACCAGGCTTTGAACATGGCGGAGTCAGAGTTGTCGAAACGTATGATGCGGCAGTCTTCGACAAATTCGCTGAGCGGCACGTCGATAGTGTCTTTCGCCAGGGCGAAGTCGCACACGGTCAGTTCGTTTCCGTCTGTTTCAACGGTGGTGATACTTCCGTCGTTCGTTTTCAGTGCTTTTTGTTTCTGGGTGAAAATGTTGCAGGCGGATAAACATCCCAGTAACAAGACGGAGGAGAGGAGCAGACAAGTTGTTTTCATACAGGATCTATTTAAAGTTGTTTACTATCAACAAAAATACGAATAGCTCGTAATTACGAACTATTCGTATGAAAGTATTTGATCCCGGTTAGATTATATTAACTGTTTCAGAACAAACTCCATGCTACAGTCAACCCCGCCATCACGATAGCCACCATGCTCATCAGCTTGATCAGGATATTGAGGCTCGGACCGGAAGTGTCTTTGAACGGGTCGCCGACGGTATCGCCGACAACGGTTGCCTTATGGGCTTCGCTGCCTTTGCCACCGTGGTTGCCTTCTTCGATGTGTTTCTTGGCGTTGTCCCAGGCACCGCCTGCGTTGGCCATGAAGATGGCCAGTACGAAACCTGTGCTCAGTCCGCCGATCAGCAGGCCGATCACGCCGGTCACACCGAATATCAGTCCGGTCACTATCGGGGCGATGATCGCCAGCAACGAGGGAACAACCATCTCATGTTGTGCCCCTTTCGTCGAAATCTCTACGCAACGGGCGTAATCGGGTTCCGCTTTTCCTGTCAGGATACCCGGTATTTCGCGGAACTGGCGGCGTACTTCTTCTACCATATGTCCGGCGGCGCGTCCTACGGCGTTCATCGTCAGTCCGCAGAACATAAAGGCCATCATCGACCCCAGGAACATGCCCGACAGTACTTTCGGATTCATTAGCGTCACATCGTAGTAGATCATAAAGTCGGAGAAAGAAGCCTTCGATACCTCCATCGTACGTCCGTCGGCAAACGACAAGACGGTTTCTCCCAGACGCAGCAGCCCGATCTTGATCTCTTCTATATAAGACGCCAGCAACGCCAATCCCGTCAGGGCGGCAGAGCCGATGGCGAATCCTTTACCGGTGGCGGCTGTGGTGTTACCCAGCGAGTCGAGGGCATCGGTACGTTTGCGTACTTCTTTGCCCAGACCAGACATTTCGGCATTTCCTCCGGCATTGTCGGCGATCGGGCCGTAGGCGTCGGTAGCCAATGTGATACCCAAAGTGGAAAGCATGCCGACAGCAGCGATGCCGATTCCGTAAAGTCCCATTCCTACATTGCTAAAGTCAAATCCCGAGGCAAAGAGGAAAGAGCAGATGATACCTACTACCACAGCCAGCACGGGGATAGCGGTAGAAAGCATTCCCAGTCCTAATCCGGAAATGATAACGGTGGCCGGCCCTGTCAGTCCCGCTTCCGAAACCCGTTTGGTCGGGTTGTAGGATTGTGAGGTGTAATATTCCGTCGCCTGGCCGATCACGATGCCGACCAGCAAGCCGATTACTACCGAGCAACTGATCCAGAACCAGTTGTCGAGGCCGAGCAGATAAAGTATCCCGAAGGTGGAAACAGCGATCAGCACCGAACTGAGGTTTGTACCGATAGCCAGCGCCTTCAACAACTGCCGGATATTGGCATCCTCTTTCGTCCTGACGGCAAAAATACCCAGGATAGAGAGGACGATGCCGACAGCCGCGATCAGCATCGGTGCGACTACTGCCTTATATTGCATTTCTATATTACCGGACGAAACGAAAGCGGCAGCGCCCAAAGCGGCGGTCGCCAGTATCGAACCGCAGTAAGATTCGTACAGGTCGGCACCCATACCGGCTACGTCGCCTACATTGTCACCCACGTTATCAGCGATGGTGGCCGGGTTACGCGGGTCGTCTTCCGGAATGCCGGCTTCCACTTTCCCGACAAGGTCGGCTCCCACATCGGCGGCTTTCGTATAGATTCCACCTCCCACGCGGGCAAAAAGCGCCTGTGTAGAGGCTCCCATGCCAAAGGTTAGCATGGTCGTAGTGATAATGGTCAGTTTATGGGTCGGGTTCAGGGCTTCATCCGGAATGAAAGCGTTCAGCAGGACGTACCAGAAAGAGATGTCGAGCAGTCCGAGGCCGACCACCACCAGTCCCATGACGGCGCCGCTGCGGAAAGCGACCTGCAACCCCTTGTTGAGCGATGAACGGGCGGCATTGGCTGTACGGGCGGAGGCATAAGTCGCCGTCTTCATCCCCAGGAATCCCGCCAGTCCAGAGAAGAAACCGCCGGTCAGGAAGGCGATCGGCACCCATTCGTTCTGCACGCCGAAGCCGTAAGCCATAATGGAAAACAAGATAACCAGTACAAGGAAAACCGAGGCTACTACCTTGTACTGTTGTTTCAGGTACGACATCGCACCTTCACGCACATAAGAAGCGATTTTAGCCATCGTTTCCGTTCCTTCACTCTCTTTCATCATTTGCCGGAAGAAGAACCAGGCAAATACCAGCGCCAGAACCGACGCTACGGGCACAATCCAGAAAATACTAGTTATCATAGTCGTTAGATTTAAAATGAATAACCACCCCTTAGGATCGTTATTTTGTTTCCCGTAAATGTAAGAAAAATAAAAACGTAGAGAAACTTTTTCGTAAATAATACTGTTTCATTCTAAAAAAAACAGCATATTTGTCACCGTAAAAGAGAGAAAACATACAATGACGCAAGAATCGAACCATAAGACCTATAGATTGGGATTGGCCTTAAGCGGCGGAGGCGCGAAAGGTTTTGCACACCTTGGAGTATTCAAATTACTGGAGGAGTGCGGACTGAAGCCGGATATCATCGTTGGGACGAGTGTCGGTGCGTTAATGGGAACTTTGTTTGCCGACGGCTATTCGGCAGACGAGTTGAAAGAACTCTTTACAGGCCGTGAATTTTCCGAATTTGCACAACTCCAGCTTCCCAAGTCCGGCTTGTTCGACAGCAAACGTTTCCGGTATTTCCTGAAACGCCATCTGAGAGCCAAGACATTTGAAGAACTGAAAATCCCTATGATCGTGGTAGCGACCGATCTGGATAACGGCGAAAGCCATGAGTTCAGCAGCGGGCCTATCGTGGAGGCGGTGACAGCTTCGTGCAGTATACCGATCATTTTCAGTCCGGTAGTGATTAACGGGGTACATTATGTGGACGGCGGTTTGTTTCATAACTTCCCGGTTTCCATAATCCGCGACAGGTGCGAGCGGGTGATCGGGGTGAATGTCAGCCCGCTGGTTCCCCAGAAATACAAGCAAACGATATTTCATATTGCAGAACGTTCCTATCATTATATGTTCCGGGCCAATACGCTGGAAGATCGTGAGATGTGCGACGTGTTGATCGAGGCGGAAGAATTCGGCATGTATAAAACTTTTGATTTGGAGAATGTGGAACAGATTGCCCGCATCGGTTATGATGCAGCGATCCGCGCATTCGAATTGGTGATACAAGAGAATAAACATGAAACACTGGTGAAAGCGATTATGGCGCGGAAAAACAATATGCTTCTGCCATAGCTTTGTCCGGTGCTTGCCCGGATAACTTTTACCGATAATATTTAAAGTTGATAAAAGCGATGAAACAAATGGATAAAATGATCATTTATCAGGTATTTCCCCGTTGGTTCGGAAATCTGAAATCTCCGTTGGTAAAGAACGGTAGTGTAAGGGAAAACGGAGTAGGAAAGTTCTCCGCCTTTTCACCGACGGCCCTGGCAAAGATCAAGGAAATGGGTACGACGCATATCTGGTACACCGGAGTGATAGAACATGCTACCCAGACCGATTATTCCGCTTATCAGATACGCAAAGACCATCCGGACGTGGTGAAAGGCAAAGCCGGTTCCCCTTATGCAATAAAAGATTACTACGATATAGACCCCGACCTGGCAGAGAAAGTACCGAACCGTATGAAGGAGTTCGAGGCGTTGGTGAAACGTACGCACGATGCCGGGATGAAGGTGATCATTGACTTTGTGCCGAACCATGTGGCACGCGAATATTACTCGGATGCCCGCATGTCGTATGTCGAAGATCTGGGACAGCATGATGATACGACCAAAGGGTTTGACCGTAATAATAACTTCTATTATATTCCGGGATGCCCGTTGCACCTGTCGTTTGCCGAAGCGCACGGGGATTACGATTATAGCGAGTTCCCCGCTAAAGTGACTGGGAATGACTGTTTTAGTCCGTGTCCGGGAAAGAACGACTGGTACGAAACGGTCAAGCTGAATTATGGCGTGGATTATGTGAATGGCCGGATCGGTCATTTCAACCCGGTGCCCGGCACCTGGACGAAGATGCTGGATATCCTGCTTTACTGGGCGGATAAAGGCGTTGACGGTTTCCGTTGTGATATGGCGGAGATGGTACCGGTGGAATTTTGGAACTGGGTGATTCCGAAGGTAAAAGAAAAACATGCTGTTGTTTTCATTGCCGAGGTTTATAATCCGGCAGAATACCGTAACTATATTTTCAATGGTCATTTTGACTATTTGTATGATAAGGTAGGACTGTACGATACCGTGCGTGCGGTGATGTGCAATCAGGCTGCGGCCAATACGATCTCTTACTGCTGGCAGAGCCTGGAAGGTATCCAGTCACATATGTTGAACTTCCTGGAAAACCATGACGAGCAGCGTATCGCCTCTTATTTCTTTGCCGGCGATCACCGTCCGGGTATCCCCGGCATGATTGTTTCGGCCATGATGAATACGAACCCGGTCATGATCTACAGCGGTCAGGAGTTGGGCGAGCCGGGTATGGACGAGGAAGGTTTCAGCGGACGCGACGGGCGTACGACGATATTCGATTACTGGAGCGTGGAGAGCCTGCGCAAATGGATCAACGACTGGAAGTTCGATGGCGCCGGTTTGACGCACGAGCAGCGTGAATTGCGTGAGAAGTATGCCCGGATACTGAACGTGGCGAAATCGGAGCAGGCCATTACTCAGGGGGCTTTCTTCGACCTGATGTATGCCAACTCGCGGAATCCGTATTTCAATTCGAATAGCCAGTATGCCTTTATGCGCAAATACCGTAACGAGGTCGTACTGATTGTCGTGAATTTCGATAAAAGCGAACAGACGGTGCGGGTAAAGATTCCTTCCGACGCATTTCTTACACTGGGTTTTGACGATAACAAGGCCGCTACGCTGACGGATTTGTTGACGGGAGAGACCAGTATCAGTACGCTGACGGCGGCGTGGCCGTATCAGCTGGTTTTGCCGGCTTATTCGGGTAAGGTTCTGAAGTTTACGTATAAGTGATGAGTCTTTCATTTCGTTAGAAAAAGTAACAGGGGCGGGGTTGACTCGCCCTTATTGTTGAAAGTTTTCCGAAGATAAAGGGATAATTGCAAATAAGTTTTGTACTTTTGCAGCACAATTCAAATCTATTTACTTAAGATAAATATTCGGAATAATGAGTGCACAAACTCCTTTCTTGGTGTTTTCGGGAACCAACTCCCGGTATCTTGCAGAGAAAATTTGCAATAGTCTTGGTTGTCCTCTGGGGCAGATGAACATTCAACATTTTGCTGACGGTGAATTTTCAGTATCTTATGAAGAGTCTATCCGTGGTCGTGACGTGTTCCTTGTTCAATCAACATTTCCTAACTCGGACAATCTGATGGAGTTGCTCCTGATGATTGATGCGGCTAAACGTGCTTCTGCACATTCTGTAATTGCTGTTGTTCCTTATTTCGGTTGGGCCCGTCAGGACAGAAAGGATAAACCCCGTGTGTCTATCGGTGCAAAATTGATCGCAGATATGTTGAGCACTGCCGGTATCGACCGTCTGATTACAATGGATTTACATGCAGACCAGATCCAGGGATTCTTCAATGTTCCTGTAGACCATCTGTATGCTTCTTCTATCTTCCTGGATTATATCAAGGGAGAACTGCCTTTGGATAACTTGTGTATCGCTACTCCTGACGTAGGGGGTACGAAACGTGCCAGCAGCTATTCCAAATACCTGGGATTGCCGATGGTTATCTGCCACAAATCACGCCTGCGTGCCAATGAGGTAGCTGAAATGCGTATCATCGGTGATGTGGAAGGCCTGGATGTTCTTCTGGTGGATGATATGGTGGATACAGCCGGTACAATCACCAAGGCCGCTAACCTGATGATGGAAAACGGCGCCAAGTCTGTACGTGCAATCGCCAGCCACGCTGTCATGTCTGACCCGGCTTCTACCCGTGTAGACCAGTCTTCATTGACGGAAATGATCTTTACCGATTCTATTCCTTACGCAAAGAAATGCGAGAAAGTAAAAGTATTATCTGTTGCCGATATGTTTGCTGAAGCAATCCGCCGTGTTTGCAGTGGCGAATCTATCAGTTCTTTATACGCTATTTAATTAGCAGGGATTAATGATATAAAAAGGCTGCCATCAATCCGACGGCAGCCTTTTTTATTGGTATGCGGTGACTGGCGGAGGGATTAGCTTCCTCCGATATAGTCTTTCAGGGCATTTACGTAATTCTCGAATGCCTGTCGTCCTACGGGTGTTATCCGGCAGGTGGTACGGGGTTTCTTTCCGACAAAGCTCTTTTCGACTTCTATGTAGCCGGCTTCGCTCAGTTTGTCTATCTGCACACTCAGGTTTCCCGCTGTCGCCTGTGTCTTTTCCCGCAGATAGACGAATTCAGCCTCCTCGACCGAAAGGAGGATGGATATCACGGCGAGCCGCAATTGTGAATGAAGTAACGGATCTAATTCTTTAAACATTGCTTCCTGGCTTTATTATTGACGATATGTCCGGGTATGATCATCATAAACACGAACGATAAACCGAAGTAAAGATACCACAAAGTTGTCGCTTTTTCACCCATCAGCAGCATGGTTAGCATATAAATCGCTATGACAAAGGCAACCAAAGGGGTATAAATCATCCAGCGTCCCTGTACGATGATACCGGTAATGGATACTCCCAATCCGCAGTATATCAGGGATAACGGCAGCATAAGAATAAAGTCGACGTATCTGCCGAAAATGAACTCAATGGTACCTGTCGTCAGGAAAGTGATGACAAACATCCAGCCCATTACCTGCCAGACCTGCATGATTACTTTGTCGGTATAGGTGATGACCCTCGGGGGCTGCTGCCTTTGCCGGTAAGACATGACGGGCCACATGACAAACATCAGCATCCATCCCCAGCTCCATATCATGTTGTGGGTAAGAGCGATCAGCGTAAACAGAATGATCGATAGGGCAGTTGTGAAATAACCCCACACCAGGAGGTAATTCCCCTGGCCGATCTCCATATTCTTTTTGCTGGAGTTAATCATCTGTGTGATGAGTTCCAGGCTTTCTTTCTCGTTTAAAAGTCTTTCTTCCATGATTTTATTTGTTTTTATATTGTTCGTACTATGTTTGTTCAAAGATAATGTCATTGTTTTTAACAGTCAATCATTCCGGTCTATTTTTCGTTCAACCGGTTTCTTTCAGAGTTTACGCCCCGTTCGATTGTCGGCTTCTTGACTTTTCGGCCGCTGTTGAAGTTCCAAGTCAGTGTCGCTTTGAAGGTACGTCCGAGGTGTCCGCTTTCGAAGTGGCTTTGTGACGTGTAGGCTTCGATATGGCTGGCAAAGTCATTATAGCGGTTGAAGATATTATCGGCCGAAACAGTTATCAGAAAGCGGTTGCCGGCCAGCTTCTTCCGGGCAAACAGGCTGACGATGTGCCGGGGAGCCACTTCGCTGTTTCCTGAATACAGGCGGCTGGCTCCGCTGTATTGTCCTTCGATCGTGATGTCTTTCGGCAGCGTGAAGGTCGCGGTCGCGTTTGCGAATGCCAGGTAATGGTGGGCAAATGCGGCTTTCTCCGTCATACGGATATCCTGGCGTACACCGACGAAATTGGCTGCCAGGTTAAGCCATGGGACGGGCTGAACCGGGATACTGGCGGCAACGAACCAATGGTTTTCGATGTCATGGTTTTCGTAGGTGATATACGAAACGTCCGGGTCGACGGCATCTACCTTGCAGAATTCGCGGATCAGGTTGCGGTGCAGGCTACCTCCGATTGTCAGCGTGTAACGGTAATTATAGACAAGGGTCGTGCTGAAACGGTGGATATAGGTCGGTTTCAGGTAGGGATTGCCTATGTTGTAGCTGTAATCGGAGGTCTGGAGCCGGTTCGGGTTGAGCGTATAGAAGGCCGGACGTTCGATGTTGCGTGTGTACTGTCCGACCAGCATCCAGGTCTTCAGGTTGTTGAAGGCATAGGTGGCGCTCAGGTTCGGGAACAGGTCGAAATAATCCCGTTTAATCCGGTCGCTCTCGTTCGCGGTCCGGGTATATTCGCCCCGCAGTCCGGCGATGAACGCCCAACGATTGATTTCTGTTGAAAAAGATGCATATACTCCCATGATGTTTTCCTTGTATTTGAGTGCGTAGCCGTAAGCCGGACTGATACTCCATTGTTGGTCGGCCGAGAGACCTTCGTAGCAGGAATTATCGTCCATGAATGTATGCGTGTACTTCAGGCCGGTGTTCAGCGACATTCCTTTCCGGAAGTATTTATTCATTGAAATATCGGTGGTGACGATCTTGTAGGTCGCATCGCTGTTACTTCGGTACGTACTGTCTGTATCCCGGCCTGCTGCCTTTTGTACGACATAGTAGTTGTTTTTCCCCGTCGACTTTTTGTCGGCATAATCGACAATCCATTTGAGCAGGGAGCCTTTGTCGTCGAGTTTATGCAGGTAGTTGGCGGTAGCGGATAAAGTGTTGTAATCATCCTTCTGGTTATAATCGCCGGTGCTGTTTATTAGCCATTCCTGCTTGGTCAGTTCCGTTTCGCTGTAAGAGTTGCCTTTAGACAGCTGTCCGACATATTCTATCTCCGCTCCGATGCTGTTGACGGTATCGATTTCGAAGATGGCTCCGATGCGTCCCGTACCATAGTCCGATCGTGTGTCGAACCTGGAGAGGCTGGAAAAGCGGTTGTCGTTGTCCGGATATTGCCTGACGGATGCCATCATGCTCTCATTCTTCGGTGTGAAATTGCCGGAGGCGGCTGCGTTTACGGTCCATTTCCCGAGGCGTGCATTGAGTGTTCCGGAAGGTATGTAACGGGTAAGGGTAGAAGATAAGGCGGCCCCGGCTGTGACACTCCCCTGGATACCGTTCGTTTGCCGCCGACGGAGTGAGATCAGGATGATTCCGCCCCGTGAGCTGGCTTCATATTCTGCTCCGGCTATCGGGATGACTTCTATTCGCCTGATATCTTCCGATTTCAGCGAACGAAGGTAGGTGAGAAGTTCTTCGCCGGTAAGTTTTATTTCGCGGTTATCGACGAATACCTTTGTGCCCTGTGCTCCGTTGATGGAGATATTATCTTCTGCCAGCCATACGCCGGGAGCCTGCGACAATAATTCGGTACCGTCTTTCCCGGCGGAAGGGGAGACGGACAGGACGAAACGGTCTGCCTTGCGTTCGATATTTTTAGCCTGTACCACAACTTCTTTCAAGGCATAGGAAGAAGCCTTCAACGAAAGGGTGTCGTGCATGGATGCGGGTAGCAATAATTCTTTTTGCAGCGGCTCATATCCGATACACCGGACGATTACTTTATATGTTCCTGCTTTTGCTTCCATGGTGAAATTACCCTTGTTGTCGGTTGTCGTACCTGCTTTTTGAATCTCATCCTGCAAGAGGACGATTGTCGCGTATTCAACTCCGTTTCCCTGCCCGTCGGTAATGTGGCCGGAGTAAATCTCTGCCGTTACCGGTTTCCGGGCTATAGCCGGAAAGCCGGTAGCAAAGATGAGTGTAAAGAATAACAGCCATTTCATGTCTTACTCGTTTGCCGGGTAATATAATTTCAGTTTGACTGTCTCTTCTTCCTGTTGCGTTTTGCATTTCTTCATGGCATATCCTTCAGCCGGCTTTTTATCTTCGGTGAAGTCCATTTGGTAATTGCCGTTTTCGTCATGGAAGACTGAGATATCGAACTGTTCCCATTCGACGTTTTCAAGCGTGATGGTTGCTTCTCCTTTCTCCGGTTTGGCCATGCCGTATACCGGTTTTGTCTCTTTCCCTGATTGAGCCATGACGAGGATTGTTCCGTTTTCTCCGCGTATGTTACTCACTTTGACGATGATTGTCCGTGCTTCGGCAAGATTGCAAGTAAAGAATATTGCCAGAATAAATAGTATGATTCGTTTCGTATTCATGTTTTGTTTACTTTAAAAGTGAATGTAAATAAGTTTATAATATAAACCATATATGGATTAAAAAAGTGCAAGGAGCTGCGCATGTCTCACCTACACGCTGCAAATATAAAATGGTTTGCATTATAAACCAAATTAAAGGCGAAAAAAATGAAATAATAGGGTGAAATAGTTGAAATAAAGGCGGTATGCCGGGAAAATGATTGCGGCAATTGTAAGAAATAGCTGCCGCAGCGGTAAAAAACAGGTGCTGCAATTATATAAAGGGGGTGTGTCAAAACTAAGGCACATCTCCTTTTTTATCTTAAAAATAGTC